>Ga0075123_10000240_pt1 | contig 28904 bp, 12 predicted proteins | sample AntAceMetag02UKX_FD_69808 | JGI IMG/M metagenome (GOLD analysis project Ga0075123, IMG submission 69808) | Saline lake microbial communities from Ace Lake, Antarctica - Antarctic Ace Lake Metagenome 02UKX | ecosystem: Environmental > Aquatic > Non-marine Saline and Alkaline > Saline | place... | reverse complement strand
CTGAGGCGGCCGAGCGAGTGAGGTCGTTCAGCGAGCCGTTGGCAGATGCGCAGAAACAGGCGAGGTTGGAATCTGAAGCGAGGGTAAGGGCGGAGCAAAAGTTGGACGCTGCGGTTGAAGAGCGTGACAGGATTGCGGCAGAGGTGGAAGAGATTACAACGCTGGCGAAAGCAGAGAGTGAGGAGGCGATAGCGGCGGCGAAGGCCGAAGCGAAGGAGTACGCCGAGATTGCCAGTGCCGAAGTGGAAAGTGTCAAGGCGGAAGCGGAAGAGAAGGTGAGGTCATACCGCGAGCCATTGGCTGAAGCGCAGGAGCGGGCGAGGTTGGAATCGGAATCGAGGATCAGGACGGAAGAGAAGCTTGCGGCTGCGATTGAAGAACGAGACAGAATCGCGGCGGAGATCGAAGATGTTACGGCGCGCGTTAAGGCCGAGGGCGAAGAGATTAAGGCTCGTTTGAAAGCTGAAAGCCAGGAGCTTGAAGCTCGTTTGAGGGCTGAGAGTCAAGAGGCGACGGTTGCTTTCCGTGCGCAGGCGCAGGCCGAAGCCGCCGAGCAGATAGGGCTGGCCAAGGCCGAGGCTGCGGAAACGGTTAAGTCATACGCGAAAGCAATAGCCGACGCCGAAGACAGGCTAAAAGTTCAGATAGAGCGACGGGCGAGGACGGAAGCTGAGTTGGAGGCTGAGTCGGCAGCGAGGGTTGAAGCTGAGCAACGCGCCGAGCAAGGCAAGAGCGAATCGGCCGAGCAGATCGAGTCGATGCGGGCGGAATTGGAAGAGAAGATTTTGTTGTATGAGCAGGCGGCAGCGAAGTTCGAGGACAGGCTGCAATCGGAGAGCCAGAGGAGGGCGAAGGCTCAGAGCAAGCTCGAAGCTATATCTGAAGCGTGCGCGGCGGCTGAGGAACATGCCAGATTAGAAGCCGAGGCGCGGGCGAAGACAGAGGAGCGGTTGGCTGTTGAAAGCGAAGCGCGGGTGAAGATGGAAGCTGAGGCTGAGAGCAGGATAGAAGAAATCAGGGCCGAAGCCCGAGAAATTATAGCAAATAAAGAAGCTGAAGCTGAGGAAGAGATAGAGCAGGTCAGAACTGCGTCGGTAAATGAAGTGTCGAGAGCAACGGCGGCGGCGGAAGAGAAGGTTGACTCATATACCCTGGCGCTGGATGCGGCGCAGCAGCAAGCGAGGTCGGAAGCCGAATCGCGAGCCCGGGCGGAGGAGAAGTTGGAGGCTGAGATTGAAGAACGCCGGAGACTCGAGGATGGTGTCGAAGATATCAGGGCCCGCGTGAAAGACGAAAGTGAAGAGTTGATCAAAGCGGTGCGAGCCGAAGCGGCGGAACGGGTGAAGGGATACATTGAGGCTGTAGGTGAGGCTCAGGAGCGGGCGAGATCGGAGGCAGAATCGCGACTTCGGGTGGAGGAGAAATTAGAGGCAGCGATTGAAGAGCGGCAGCGGGTTGAGGCTCAGGTCGAAGAGATTGAGAAGGCTTTGCGAGCCGAGAGTGAAAAGGCGATAGCGGCGGGGACGGAGAAGGCTGAAAAGGCGGCAGAAGAGAAGGTGAACAGGATCAGGGCGGAAGCTGGCGAGCGGTTGGCGGCGATTAAGGGTGAAGCTGAGGAGAGAATCGGGTCATATACAGAAGCAATAGCCGAGGCTGAGAGGAAACTCGAGGCTCAGATTGAGCAGAGAGTGACAGCTCAATCACAGTTGGAAGCTGAGTTGGCGGTCAGGGGTGAAGTTGAAGATGAAATAGAGCAGGTTCGGGCGGAATCGGTTGAGCAGATATCCACATTGAGGGGTGAGTTGGAAGAGAAGGTTCTTTTATACGAACAGGCTACAGCCAAGCTTGAAGATCGGCTGCAGGCTGAGGCGCATAAGAGGACGAGGGCTGAGAGCAAACTTGAAGCATTTTCGGCGGCGCGTGCAGAGGCGGCGGAACAGGCCAGAGGTGAAGTTGAGGCGCGGGCGAGGGCGGAGGAAAGGCTGGAGGTCGAGAGCGAAGCGCGTGCGAAGATGGAAGCTGATGGCGAGGCCAGGGCGGAAGAAATTCGAACCGAATATGAACAGCGGCTGCAGAGAATGCGTGCCGAAGCGGAGGAGACGATAGGGAGGATAAGAAGTGAGTTGGCGGATGAGGTATCGAGAGTCAGTGCGCAAGCAGATGAGAAGAGGGCGTCGTATACTGAAACGCTGAATAAAGTTCAGGAGCAGATGAGGCTGGAGTCTGAATCGCGTGTTCGTGCGGAGGAGAAGTTGGCGGCTGCGATTGAAGAACGACAGCGAGTCGATGCCGGTGTCGAAGAGATTACGGCGCGGATGAAAGCGGAAACGGATGAGGCGATGGAAGCGATTCAAGCCGAAGCCGAGGAGCAAGTGAAGTCGTATGCGGAAGCTATAGCGGAGACTAAGAAGAAGCTTAAAGAGGCTGCCCAAGAGAGGGCGAAGGCGGAGTCGCGGGTTGAGTCTGAATCGGCCGGGCGTGCGGAAGCTTTGGAGCAGGCGCGGCTGGAGACCGAAGCGAGGGTGCGGGCGGAGCAGAAATTGGCGGCTGCGATTGAAGAAAGGCAAAGAGCCGAAGCTGAGGTCGAAGAGATTGAGTCGCGTATGAAAGCTGAAATCGACAAGGCGTTGGGAGCGGTCGGCGGTGAGGCGGAAGAGCAGATCAGGTCGTATGCGGAAACGATAGCTGAAACTCAAAAGAAGCTGAAAGCTGAGGCTCAGAAACGTGCGCAGGCGCAGGCGCGGGTTGAATCTGAGACGGCCGGGCGGGTTGAGGCGCTGGAGCAGGCAAGGCTGGCGGCGGAAGCGCGGGCGCAATCAGAAGAGAAGCTGCGAGTGGAAGTCGAAGAGCGACAAAGAATGCAGGCTGAAATTCAGGAATTAGTGGAGGCGGCCAGGGCGGAAGCTGAGGCGCGGGCGGAGAAAGTGAAAGCCGAATCGGCGAAGCAAGTTTCGGCGTTGAAATCGGAGGTGCAGGAGCAATTGAATTCGTATACTGCCGCGCTGGCCGAGGCGGAGGAGAAGCTCAAAGTCGAGGCTCATGAAAGGGCCAGGGCCGAGGCGCGAGCGGAATCGGAATCTGCAGTGCGAGCCGAAGCTCTCGAACAGGCGCGGCTGGAAGCGGGGGCGCGGGCAAAGGTTGAAGAGCGGCTGCAAGCCGAGGAGAAGGAGCGACGAAAAATACAGGGTGAAGCTCATGAACTCATGGATGCGACGGAAGCGGAGGTTGAGCAGCGAATAGAAGAAGTCAGGGCCGAATCGGCAGAACAAATTACCGCGATGCAGGCGAAGCTGAAAGAAGAAGCCTTGGCTTCTTCAGAGGCCGCAGCCGAGACCGAAGAAAAGCTGGTATCCGAGGTCAAGAAGATAGCGAAGTTAGAGAGTAAGTTGAAGGCTGAGTCGGCAGCCAAGGCGAAGGCACAAGAGAAAGCCCAATTGGAAGCCAAGGCGCGAGCGGTGGCCGAGGAGAAGTTGGCGGCTGAGATGAAAAAGCGAGAGGAAACGCTTGCGAAGGCCGAAGAAGCTGTGGCCAGAACTCAGAATGAATTCGGTGATGAAGTTGCGACGGTGCGGGCGGAATTCGAGGAGAAGATTCAGTCTTACGCCAGGGCAGTTGGCGAAGCAGAGGAAAGACTAAATTCACAGGTACAGGAGCGGGCGAGAGTGGAGGCCGAGTTGGAGGCGGAGTCAGCGGCCAAAGCCGAGGCGCTGGAGCAGGCGAGACTGGAGGCTCAAGCAAGGATAAAGGCGGAGGAGAAATTGCAGGCTGAGATGCAGGGGCGCAAGAAAGAACTTGCGAAGGCTGAAGAAGCTGTGGCCCGGACTCAGAATGAATTAGGTGATGAAGTTTCGACAGTGCGGGCGGAATTTGCTGAGAAGGTTCAATCTTATGCCAAGGCGCTCGGTGAGGCGGAGGAACGACTAAATTCACAGGCGCAGGAGCGGGCGAGAGTGGAGTCAGAGTTGAAGGCGGAGTCGGCGGCCAAGGCCGAGGCGCTGGAGCAGGCGAGACTGGAGGCTCAAGCAAGGATAAAGGCGGAGGAGAAATTGCAGGCTGAGATGCATGGGCGAAAGAAAGAACTTGCCAAGGCCGAAGAAGCTGTGGCCAGAACTCAGAATGAATTCGGTGATGAAGTTGCGACGGTGCGGGCTCAATTTGAGGAGAAGATTCAGTCTTATGCGAGGGCGGTTGGCGAAGCAGAGGAAAGACTAAATTCACAGGTACAGGAGCGGGCGAGAGTGGAGGCCGAGTTGGAGGCGGAGTCAGCGGCCAAAGCCGAGGCGCTGGAGCAGTCGCGGCTGGAAGCTCAAGCGAGGGTAGCGGCGGAGGAGAAGTTGCAGTCTGAGATGCAGGGGCGCAAGAAAGAACTTGCCAAGGCTGAAGAAGCTGTGGCCAGAACTCAGAATGAATTAGGTGATGAAGTTGCGACGGTGCGGGCGGAATTTGAAGAAAAGATTCAGTCTTATGCGAGGGCGGTTGGTGAGGCGGAGGAAAGACTAAAGTCACAGGCACAGGAGCGTGCGAGAGTGGAGGCCGAGTTGGAGTCGGAGTCGGCGGCGAAGGCCGAGGCGATGGAGCAGGCGCGGCTGGAAGCTCAAGCGAGGGTAGAGGCGGAGTCCCGATTAGCGGGCTTGCAGGCTGAGATGCAGGGGCGCAAGAAAGAACTTGCGAAGGTCGAAAAAACAATCGCCCGGACTCAGAATGAATTGGGTGATGAAGCTGCGACGATGCGGGCGGAATTTGCGGAGAAGATTCAGTCTTACGCCAAGGCGCTCGGCGAGGCAGAGGAGAAGCTTAAGAGTTATGCCCAGGCGAGGGTGAGCGTGGAATCGAAGTTGAAGGCGGAGAGCGATGCTCTTGTTGAAGCGCGGGAGCAGACGCGGGCGGAGGCCGAGGCAAGGATAAAGGCGGAAGAGAGACTCGATGCCGAGAGCAGGGAGCGTGCGCGAATCGAAGCCGAAGCAGCGGCTGCGATAGCGAAAGCCGAAGATGCGGCGGAGAAGATTGAATCAGATATGCAAAAGACATTAGCGAGAACACAGGCGGAATCGGGTAATGATGTTTCGCAATTGAGGGCCCAATCGCAGAAGGCTATCGAGAGGGTAGAGGCGCAGGCCGAGGAGGCTGTAAAGGCGGCGAAAGCCGAAGCGCAAGAGAAAGTTCAATCTTATGAGCGGTCTATAGCTGAGGTCGAGCAGCGGTTGATGGCCGAGATGGAAGAGCGGGCGGGCGTGGAGGCCGAACTGGCCCAGGTGCGTGCGGCTTCCGCTGTGCAAGTCAACTGCGAATGCTGCGGTAAGGGAGGTTTTGCGGCGGAGTCGCTTATTCGGATCGATTCCGGGCAGTTGTTCTGTGGGGATTGCCTTAAGGCCTTGAGAGGTTAAGGCGGAAGTTTGAGTCGGCGCGGCGGTCACTGCTACGACAAACAGGAGTGGTTTTCCGTTGTAATTGCACGTGATCTTTGGTAGACTCCTCTTTTTGTGAAAGTTCCCGCAGGATGGATTCTCGATGGTGATTTTCATTGTCCCGGCGATTAGTCGGGTTTTCTATTCTTTGGGCATAATTGAGTTTTGTTCTGCTTAGTAGATTGGGTGCAGATATGGCAAAGACGTGGCTACTGGCAAGTGCGATCTGGGGGCTGTTGGCGCTTAACTATGCGGAGGCTTCGCAGATACCGACGGGGCAGGAGTACACTAATTCGATTGGAATGAAATTCGTTCGCATCGAGGCCGGCAGTTTTGAAATGGGTTTTGAGGGCAAGGCGCTGGCTGAGGGTTTGCTGATACCGGAGGGAAAGCTATCGCAGAAGACCACGTTTGCTGCCGGTGATTTCGATGAACATCCGCGGCACAAAGTCAAAATCACGAAGCCGTTTTACATGGGGACATGCGAGGTTACCAACACTCAGTACGAACTTTTTGATCCGGAACATCGGAGCCTGCGCGGTAAACTTGGCTTTTCGAACGCCGACGATGAAGCGGTGGTGTTTGTCAGTTGGTATGATGCGATGGGGTTTTGCCGGTGGCTTTCCGAGAAGGAAGGTTTACCTTTTCGGTTGGCGACGGAGGCGGAGTGGGAGTATGTCTGCAGAGCGGGGACAGAGACGGCCTACCACACCGGTGACACGCTGCCGAAAGCATTTCACAATAATGTCATACGCAGTTGGTATCCCGATCCGCGGACGACCGAGGCACTGGTCGATCCGAAGTGGGTGAACCGCAAAGAAAAGGTTCCGGATTCTTTAGCAATCGCTCGGACGCCGGCGAATGCGTGGGGGCTTTACGATATGCACGGCAATGTTGAGGAGTGGTGCTACGATTGGTACGGGCCTTATGAGCCGGGTCTTGCGGTCGATCCTGTTGGACGGGCTGCGGGGGATTTTCGCGTCAGCCGGGGCGGCAGTCACTCGACGGAGCTTTACTATCTTCGCTCGGCCAATCGTATGGGGACACTACCGGAGGATAGGAACTGGTATATAGGGTTCAGAGTGGTTCTCGGGGAGATGCCGCAATCGCAGCCTTTGCCGGAACCGGCGAAACCTCTTAATCAGCGGGATGTCAAGCCGGAGATTCCAGCGGATGTGGCTAAAGGTCCCGATCCGGATAAACCTTTTTTCAAGGGGCCCATACAATACGTCAAGATTGCGCCGAATTCGATGGGGCCTTTGTATTCTAGTCATAATCATGACGCCGGGGTAGTTGAGTGCCCGAATGGGGACATTCTTGCTATCTGGTATACGTGCGAAGAGGAGGACGGACGCGCTTTGGGCGTGGCGGCGAGTCGATTGCAGTACGGCTCGGAGCAATGGCAGCCGGCGTCGCCGCTGTGGGATGCGCCGGATCGCAACGACCATTGTCCCGGTGTCTGGTTCGACGGCGAGGGAACGATTTATCATTTCAACGGGCTGTCGGCTGCGGCTACGTGGGGCAGTCTTGCGATTATCATGCGGACCTCGACCGATAGTGGCGCTACCTGGTCGCGGGCGAGGTTGATTGAATCTGAGCACGGGTACAGGCAGATGGTTGGTGAGCCGGCGTTTCGTATGAAGAATGGGGCTATTGTTTTCGGCGCCGATGCTATTTACGGCTCGACTGTCTGGATTAGCCGGGATAACGCCCTGACCTGGAGCGAACCTGGAGGGACACTCAACGGAATACATGCGGGGATTATCGAGATCAGTGGCGGGCGGTTGATGGCGCTGGGGCGGGGGATGGATGTTGAGGGAAAGATGCCGAAGAGTATTTCTTCGGATATGGGTAAGAGCTGGGAGGTTAGCGCGAGCGTGTTTAAGCCTATCGGCGGCGGGCAGCGGATGGCGCTGATGCGATTGAAGGAGGGGCCTGGCCCCAGGGGGGCGTTGTTTTTGGTGTGCTTTGACGACGAGTTTTTTGTCACCGATACGGCCGGTGCGCGGCGTAAGGTTTCGGGATTGTTCGGGACGCTTTCGTTTGACGACGGGCAAACGTGGCCCGTCAGGCGGCTTATTACCGATGATGGGCCGGCGAGAAAACTGGACGGCGGGGCGTGGACGGATAAGTTTGTAATGGGGCCTGACACGGCTGAGCCTAAGGGATATATGTCGGTTTGCCAGAGCGCCGATGGCGTTATTCATCTTATATCGAGTTCGCTGCACTACCGGTTTAATGTCACCTGGCTCAAGACGCCGATGCCCGCGCTGAAATAAAAAGATTTACTACGATTGGAGAAGAAGATGAGACATTGGGTTATTTGTATTGCGGTTATTCTTGTTTCGGTTATGTGCTGCGCATCTGTTTATGGCGAGATACCGACGGGCCTGGCCCCAGGGGCGAAAGAATATACTAATTCGATTGGTATGAAATTCGTTCGGGTTGAGTCGGGTGACTTTCGGATGGGTCAGATCGATACGCCGCTACCGGCGGAGATTCTGCCGGACTTTCGCGGACGCGGTAAGTTCGATTTGCTGGATGTCGGCGATTATGACGAGAGGCCTGTGCATAAGGTGAGTATCACGAGGCCTTTTTATGTCGGTGTATTCGAGGTGACCAATCTGCAGTATGAACTGTTCGATGCCGGACACAAGAAGTTGCGGGCCTGGCCCCAGGGAGGCAAGGACAGCGGTTTGTCTGTTGGGGACAATGATGCTGTGATCAATGTTAGCTGGTATCAGGCCGAGCAGTTTTGCAGGTGGCTTTCGGATATGGAGGGACTGGATTACCGGCTGCCGACGGAGGCTGAGTGGGAATATGCGTGCCGGGCGGGGACGACGAGCAATTATTATACCGGGGATAAGTTGAGCGAGGAGTTCGCGAGAAAAAGAAAGGTTAGCCTTGAAGTCGGGCAGACGCCGGCGAATGGTTGGGGGATTTATGATATGGCCGGTAATGTTGAGGAATGGTGCCGGGACTGGTATGGGCCTTATCAGGCGCAGGATCAGGTCGATCCGGTCGGGTATGTATACGGTGACTTTCGGGTCCTTCGAAGCGCTAGTCACAGCACACCCGAATATTTTCTTCGCTCGGCGAACCGGATGGGCGCGCTGGCTGAGACGAGGAACTGGTATACGGGCTTTCGCGTGGTCATAGGCGCAGAGCCTGAGACGAAGCCGTTGGCGATGCCGGAGCCTGCTCTTTATCAGCAGGGTGTTGTGCAGCGGGATCCGGCGAGTGTCACCAAGGGGCCTGATCCGGATAAGCCATATTTCAGGGGGCCTTATAAATATGTGAAGATACCGACCGATGCTGTCGGGCCTTTGTTTGCGGCGCATAATCACGACCCAAGTGTTGTGGAGTGTCCCAATGGTGACTTGATATCGATCTGGTATACGTGTGTGGATGAGGGGGCGAAGGAATTGGCCCAGGCGGCGAGTCGTTTGCGCTGGGGTGAGGTTGAATGGGAGCCGGCGTCGCCGTTCTGGTGTGTGCCGGACCGTAACGACCATGCGCCGGCGATGTGGTATGACGGCAAGGATACAATATATCATCTGACGGGAGTCTCCGCGCTCGGCGGGCGCGGTCAGATGGCGATGGTTATGAGAAGTTCTACCGACAGCGGCGCGACGTGGTCTGCTCCGCGGTTGATTATGCAGGATTTTACCAGCGGTCACCAGTTGAGCGAGCCGGTCTTTCGGATGGCCGACGGGACGATAGTCTTGACGGTCGACGGCAGGGACACGCTTTGGATGAGTCGTGACAACTGGCTGACCTGGACTAATCCGGGAGGCGACATACCGGGTATTCATGCGGGCGTGGCTGAGATTGCCAATGGCGGTATTATCGCATTCAGCAGAAGCGGTGACATCGACGGCAAGACGCCAGTGAGCATATCTACCGATGGCGGCAAGACATTTACATCCCGTGCAAGTGAGTTCCCGCCCCTGATCGGCGGGCAGCGCCTTGTTTTGCTGCGGCTTAAGGAAGGGCCTTTGTTTTTCGCTTCGTTTGCTATTGACGAGGAAGGGATTGAGATTACCGATTCATCGGGCAAGAAGCGGAACGTTCGAGGGCTTTTCACGGCTGTCTCGGAAGACGACGGCAAGACGTGGCCCTATAAGCGATTGGTTACTGACGATGGGCCGAGCAGGATGATTGAATGCACCGACGGCGGTGCGGTGACAATGAGCGGCCGAAGCTCCGAGTATCGCGGGTATGTCGGGGTATGCCAGAGCACGGACGGGCTTATACATTTGATTTCGAGTCGTAATCATTACGCGTTTAATCTCAAATGGCTAAAGACACCGCCGCCTCCGCCGATGGAGCCGCCGGTGCGGGTGAAGCCGGTGGTTGAGACGTTTGACGGGCCCGAGTTTGATGCTCCCGGCTGGGTAGCGTATAAGGGCTTTGAGGGCGGTTTCAACGGGCAGGGCCAGTTTAAGGTCGATGCGCATGTTCACTACGAAGGGCTCAATCGCGTTGTGGGAAGCGGGTCTTTCGAGGCGTTTTTTTCCGTGAAGAATATTCACTATAATTTTCCGGGCAAGAATATTTCGGACGGCCTGAATTTGGGTTTCAAGGACGCTTTTAACAGGAATAATCCGACCATGTTTATCCGGATACGCGAGAACTCTATTTCGGCCAATGTGGTTAAGAGAATACGCTTAGCAAAGCGCCCGACGGCGGTTAAGTTGAGGTTTATCTGGAAAGAGGACACGAAGCAATGGCGAATATTTTACGGTCTTAACGGCGCCGAAGCTGTGACTGAATTTGAGGAGAGCAAGGCGGGGCTTTATTATGAGGGGGCGACGACGGAATCGCTTTCGGCGTATTTCCTGATGAGTAACGGTAGCGTGGATATTGATCATTTCGAGATCAAGCCGCTTGATTAGTAGCAAGACAAATTTGATTGTTTATCAATACAGAAAGGAACAACATGGGCAGTAATAAAACAGCGGTGACGGGTATGGTTATTTGCCTGATGGTATTGATTTTTGCGGGGATTGTGCATGGCAAGGTTAAGCTGCCGACTGGTGCGAGCTATACCAATTCTGTTGGTATGAAGCTTTCTCGGATTGAGGCTGGTGGGTTTCGTATGGGGTTCGAGGGTAAGGCTTTGTCGGCTGATCTGCTGCGGATGAAGGCTACTTTTGCCGATGGTGACTTTGACGAGCATCCTGCTCATAATGTAAAGATCAGCGGGTCTTTTTATATGGGTGTTTACGAAGTTACGAATTCCCAGTACGAGCGGTTCGATCCGGGACATGTTAAGCAGCGGGGGCGGCGTGGTCAATCTAAAGGTGATGACGACGCGGTTGTCTTTGTCAGTTGGAACGACGCTGAGCGTTTTTGCCGTTGGCTTTCGGCTCGTGAGGGCTTGCCTTACCGATTAGCGACTGAGGCGGAATGGGAATATGCGTGCCGGGCTGGTACTACGACGGCGTTTTATGCGGGTGAGACTTTGCCGGACGGATTTTTTAAGGACTCTCGGAAAACTTTGAAGGTCGGTCAGTCGCAGCCGAATGCGTGGGGGCTTTATGATATGTGCGGCAATGTTGAGGAGTGGTGCTACGATTGGTACGGGCCTTATGAGGCGCAGTCGCAGGTCGATCCGGTCGGTCGGTCGGGCGGCAATTTCAAGGTGACCCGCGGTGGGAGCCATTCGACGCTTCCTTATTTTCTGCGCAGTGCTAACAGGCTGGGTTCGCTTCCGGGCGACAGGCAGTGGCTGATCGGGTTTCGGGTGGTTTTAGGCGAGTTGCCCATGACGGCGGCGCCTTCGCCGGCCACTGAGAATCATCAGCGTTATGTCAAGCAGAATGTGCCGGCGGATATTGCGAAGGGACCCGATCCGGATAAGCCTTATTTCAAGGGGCCTCGTTTGTATGTGAAGATACCAGCCGGTTCTAAAGGGCCTTTGTACGAGGGACATAATCATTTTTCGTCGATTGCGGAATGTCCCAACGGCGACCTTTTGGCGGCGTGGTTTACGTGCAACGAGGAACGCGGGCGGGAGTTGGCTGTTGCGGCGAGTCGGCTTCGTTACGGGCAGGAGAACTGGGAGCCGGCGTCGCTGTTTTGGGACGGGCCTGATCGCAACGACCATTCCAATGCGCTTTGGTACGACGGCAAAGGCAAGCTTTATCATTTTAACGGGCTGGGTGTGATTGCGCGGAACCTTGCGCTGCTGCTGCGAACAAGCGATGACAGCGGAGCGACATGGTCGCCTGCGCGTTTTGTCTGGCCTGATCATGACGTGCGCAAAAACTATGTGGTCGAATCGATTTTTCGCGGTTCGGGCGGTGAGATTATTGTCCCGGCGGACGGCAAGGGCGGGACGGTGCTTTCGATCAGTCGCGACGACGGCAGGACGTGGTCCGATCCGGGCGGTAGTGTTCGGGGGATTCACGCCGGCGTGGTGGAATTGAGCGATGGGCGGCTGATGGGTTTCGGTCGCAAGGCGGCTATCGAAGGCAAAATGCCGATGAGTATTTCGCGTGACGGTGGCAAGACATTCGAGTATTCGGCGAGTGAGAATCAGCCGTTGAATCTCGGTCAGCGGGTTGCGTTTTTCAGGTTGAAGGAAGGACCGTTGTTCTTGGCGTCGTTCTGCAAGAAAATAATGATCATGAATTCGTCGGGACTTGAGCATGAGATTTCAGGCTTGTTCGCGGCGGTTTCGATGGATGAGGGCAAGACGTGGCCTCATAAGCGGTTGATATTTGATGATGGGCCGACGAGAGAGGTACAGACTATGGACGGTCATCCGATTGAGTTTAGCCCTTACAGCAGCGAGCGGGTCGGGTATCTTTCGGTTTGCCAGACTCCGGACGGGCTTGTTCACTTGCTCAGCAGTCGGCAGCATTATACTTTTAATCTCAAGTGGCTGACTACAAGACAGGCGGCGGCGCCGCGCGAGCGGGCGGCTGCTCCGGCTGCGTGGCTTCCTCGCAGGCCGAGTCTCGCCAAAGTCTATGAGCCGAAAGGGCTGCCGAGCGAGCATGAGTGGGCGTGGGGATTCCGAGGTGGGGGCTTGAGCGAAAGTGAGGCGATCAATACTTCACGCAAGCCAGCCAGGCTTAAGACCGAATCGAATCAGCAATGTTGGTGGCGAACAGCCGAGGCCGATGGGTACGGGGCCATCGAACAGAAGAAGGGTTTCTCGGCCGAGATCAGGACGCAGATTGTCAAGACGACGGCGGGCAGTCGCGGCGTCGATCTGGAACTTTATGACGGCGCGGGCAGTCGGTATGCTGTCACTATTACCGACAGCGGCATTTACTGGTATGAAGGCCTGGTGATGGGGTCGGTGTTTTTGGAATTCGACCAGTTTGTTGCGGTGGCCGAGGGGCTTGACAACACCGATAAGATGCACACGTATCGTCTGGCGGTCCGGCCGGATCGTGTCGCGCAGGTTTATCGTGACAATAAGATGATGGGCACGGTGCGGTATGAGTACAGGACGCCGCGGGATGCTTATATTCTTTTCGGCGCCGGCGGCGGCGTTGAGGCGCTTGTCGATTACGTTGCGTACGATCTCGGCGGGGCTTTCCAACCTTAGCAGCCGGTATTAGAGAAAAGGAGAAACCGAATGGTTAGTCGTTGTTCCAAGAGAGTCGTTGCAGGCACGCTGGTTTTCTGCGCGACGCTTTTTGCGGCCCGGATACCGGAGACAAAAGAGTACACGAATTCAATCGGGATGAAGTTTGTCCGCGTCGAGCCTGGGAAGTTTATTATGGGCGAGAGCGCAACTCCTCTGCCGGATGAGCTTACGAAGCACTTGAGTTATCCGACGAGGGAATCTTTAGTAAAGGCCTTTCCGCACGGCGATGCTTCGCTGTTTGAGATTACCGTCGATCACGTTCGCAACGGCGACTACGATGAGAAGCCGGCGCATCGGGTCAGGATTCGTCGGCCTTACTATGTGGGGGCGCTTGAAGTGACCAACGCGCAGTATGAACTGTTTGATTCCGGGCATCGGGCGCTTCGCGGCAAGAACGGCTTTTCGAAAGAGGACGACGAGGCGGTTGTGTTTGTCAGTTGGTACGATGCGAAGGCGTACTGCGATTGGCTCAGTGACCAAGAGGGACTTCCTTATCGGCTGGCTACCGAAGCGGAATGGGAATATGCTTGCCGGGCGGGGACGACAACGCCGTTTTTTACCGGCAACAGCCTGCCTAAGCAATTTCATAAGAACGCCCGCCGGACTTCTTTCAACCAGGACGAAGATAAGGTGCTGCTTCATGTGGGTAAGACGCCCGCCAATGCGTGGGGCATTTACGATATGCACGGCAATGTCGAGGAGTGGTGCGAGGATTGGTACGGGCCTTACACAAGTCGAAAACAGAGAGATCCTGTGGGCAGAATCACAGGGGACTTTCGGGTGACGCGCGGTGGAAGTCACGGGACGAATCTTTATTACCTTCGGTCGGCGAATCGCATGGGAACGCTGCCGGAGAATAAGCATTGGCTGATTGGCTTTCGGGTGGTGATAGGTAAATATCCCAAATCGAAGCCTCTGCGGACACCGTCCCCCGAGCGATATCAGCAGCGTGTTGTTCAGGAACCGTCGCACGATGTCACGGAGGGCCCGGAACCAGATAAGCCCTATTTCAAGGGACCGCGGCGGTATGTAAGAATCCCAAAAGGCTCGCACGGCCCAACTTTTTACCATCACAATCACGATGCGGGCATTGTTGAATGTCCCAACGGTGATTTGCTGGCGATCTGGTATACATGTGTGGAGGAGCGGGGACGGGAGTTGGCGATTGCGGCAAGTCGGTTGCGATTCGGTCGGGATGAGTGGGAAGAAGCATCGCCTTTCTGGGATGCGCCGGACAGGAATGATCATTGCCCGGCTCTGTGGTATGACGGGCCTGGCCCCAGGGGCGAGGGTACGATTTATCATTTCAACGGGATTTGCGTTGCGGGTAAGTGGGAACCGTTGGCGATAATTATGCGAACATCGAAAGACAGTGGCGTCACCTGGTCGAGGGCGCGTGTGATTGCACCGGAGCATAATTTTCGACAGATGGTCGGCGAGCCGGTCTTTCGGACGCGCGAGGGCGCTATCTGCGTCGGCGCCGACGCCGAGCGCGGTTCGACAATTCACGTCAGCCGGGACAACGGGCTATCGTGGAACGATCCCGGCGGGACGATTCGGGGTATTCACGCCGGCATAGTGCAGTTGAACGACGGGCGGTTGATGGCGCTGGGGCGCGGTCAGAATTTCGATGGCTGGATGCCGAAGAGCATCTCCGATGATATGGGTAAGACGTGGAAGGCCGAGGCTGCGGAGTTTCAGCCTTTGACGGGGGGACAGAGGTTTGTATTGATGAGACTGAAAGAAGGGCCTTTGTTTTTTGCTTCGTTCGCCAAGGATATTTACAATCAGAAAGCAACACCTGAAGGTATGAGGCCGCCTCGGCATGTGTCGAAGATTTTTGCGGCGGTTTCCTTCGACGACGGCAAGACATGGCCCGCGCGACGGGTGATAAGCGCCGGCCCGGAGGATCGGCCGGTGGATACGATTGACAATGCACCCGTGCTGATGAATGCCGACAACTCCGAGCCATTGGCGTACCTGTCGGTTTGCCAGGGACTCGACAATGTGATACACCTCATATCGAGTACGAATCATTATGCTTTCAATCTTGCGTGGATAAAAGAGAGGCCGCCGGCAGGACCGAGCGAGCCGACCGCATGCAAGTTGCCTGTTCGGAAGAAACTTGAGCACGTATATGATGCGACCCGCCTGCCGCAAGAAGCTAAACCGAAATGGCAGTTTGTGGGAAAGAATGTTCATGCGCCGGATCCGCTTATCGGCCTTGGCGATAGCGTCTTAAGGATTAAAGTCGGTAAACTAACCGAAGCACGGTGGTCCAACGAGCGAATTGCGGGCCTCAAGCAGGCCGATGCGCATAAGGGGACAACGGCTGAAGTCGCAGTCAAGGTTAGAGGTGTTGGTAAAGACGCCGGTTTTGATTTTGAGGTTTTTGTCAGGGGCGGGTCGTTGACTGTCAATCACTATGCTTTGTCTATTACGCCGTCGGGTGTGTATTATCTGTATGACAGAGAACTTGTCCCAATTGCCGAGGGTCTGGACAATTGGAGCGCGATACATACGTACCGGTTGGCGGTTCGTGACGATACGGCTGTTCAGATTTATCGCGACGGCAAGCTTATCGGTATCCAACGGGCGGATTTGCTGATTAGCTGGAGCATCCCGGCTCGCGGTTCATATATCGAGTGGGGCGCGGGCAGCGCGAATGTCCTGGCGGTGGTGGACCACGTTGCCTACGATCTTCGCGGGCCGAGCCGACCTAAGTAATCTATGTCACGCAGCGTTTCAGTCGTACTGTTCGACGTACTCGGCTTGTAGCTTGTCGAGGCCTACCTGTGAGGCGTCACCGCGGTGAACGATCAGGCGGTATCGCAGGACGAGTGGTTCTTCGGTCGATAAAGGCACTGGATGATAGCCGGGAAAGACAGGGTTCTGGCAACTGCCGGCACGTCGGAGTATCCAGGGTTGACGGTAGTCGGGCAGCAGCGGCTGAGTGAGAACGGCCAGCCCGCTGATCTTGCCTTTTGGGCCGAGCTTACCGGAGAAGTCCATCCAGGGGCCTCCAAAAACGGGCACACCCCTGGGCTCGACTGGACCGCGCGTGTCGGTGAAAACCAGGCCTTCGGGCAGTCGTATCCGGGTGGAGAAGCCGCCGTAGCCCCTTGCGTTTTCCGAGCCGCCGATGAGGACGTCATCTTCGATCGCAAGCAGGCTGATCTCGAAATCGATTTTGCGAAGGTTGTTTGATGCGCGGTGTGCGCGAATGATAGTGTTTTCTTTGACGATGGGTTTTGGTTGTCCAATCACATCGACGAAGGCGGGTGACTTCCAGATGACTTCGACTTTCAAGGCCGAAGAATCAGGGCCGGCTTCGATGACCTCTGCGTCGGTGACATCCCAAATAAACTCTTTGGTCGACCAGTTGTCCCCCATCTTTTTGCCGTTGACCCGGACCTGGTGCCATGCCCAGAATATTCCTCGATGGTGCTTATGGTCGTCGGGGAAATCTTCGGTTAGGATTTCGCCGTCAAGGCCGTAGAGGGGGTGAATGTAGTTTGCCCGGCTGTGTGTGCCGTTGAGGGATTTGTGCTTTCGCTGGTAGAACATTATCTTGTCTTTTCCCTCGTAGAAAGTCAGGCCTTCGTCGCCTTCGACGATCCTTATAGCAACCCTGCCGACCTTGTTTTTCCACTTGGGATATTCGGCGAATACCCTTTCGCCGTCTCGGCCGTACCATCCGTATCCTGTTCGGCGTTCCTGTACGATTTCCTCGATGCTGTACTTGACTTTTCCGTCGTAGGTTCCAAAGATAGGTCGGCCGGATTCGATTTCGTAGAAACGCGCCCACAGCGCAGGTGCGTTGGCGTCTCTGACTACAACGGTTTCCCCGTCCTCGTTGGCGATACGTATGCCGGTGATTTTGCTGCTCTCGAACCAGGCCACAGCGCTTTCGATGGCGTCAATCACGCGCTTCGGCGGGTTGTCGATGCTCATGAGGTAGCTGATGACGCCGGCGCTTTCGCGCCCGCAGACGGCTACGGGCTCGTATTCGCGGCCCGGCTTTGGCAGTAGTGTCACGGGGTCGTGCTGCTGTCCCCAGACGGTTCGCCGGCCGTCGATTATGACCTGACATTTGAAAAGACAGTCCATACCTTTGTCATGAGCTTTTTTGACCTTCTTGAGTCGTTTGGAATCGACGAGGCCGGAGTCGGCGTTTTCGGTTATGTGTCGCATGAGCCTTATGGTGCCGGTCATTGCGTCGTCGTTGAACGTGATATAGTCGCCGTAGTCACCGTCGCGGGTGAGCGGGTATCGCTGGGGCCAGCCGCCGTTGTCGTACTGGGCTTCGAGCAGCCAGTCGAGCCCCTTGTTGAATGACTCTTTGAAGCGTTTTTTTCCGGTGGCGTAGTATAGCTTTGCCATGTAAGTCATTTCACGGACGGTCGCGCCGTTGTCGATTGAGGTCGCCCAGTTCTTCGTGAATTTTTCGCCCTGATAGCCGTGCGATTCCATGCGCATGTTCTTGGGCCAGGCACCTATTGGGGTCTGGTAGGAGACGAGGTTGTCACCGATGACTTCGGCCTCCCAGCTTTTGAACCATTCTTCGGATTTTCTCTCATAAGGCAGCCAGACTAATCTCATGCCGTGAAAGGTGTATCCGCGATTTGCACTGTAGCCGTTGCGAACAGCCGAGCGACAGTTGAGGGCGTGGTAATCCCAACCGCCGCCGCGAAGGACTCGCGGAGCGCCGGCCCAATCCAGCCGGAGCCGGCCGTCAGTTGGGGCGCCTTCGTAATTGGGATGATACTGGTCGAGACACCATTCCCAGACGTTGCCGTGCATATCATATAAGCCGAAGCCGTTGGGTTTTCTCTGACCTACCGGTTTTGCTCCGAAGTTGGGGTTTCCGACAAGGCCGTTGTCACCGCAGTACCACATATAGTCCGAACGCTTACCGGGCAATGTCCCTGCCGCGGGATCGTCACAAGTGTCGCCTGCATCGAGCGAATCGCCGAAGTAGAAGCGTGTTTGCGTCCCGGCCCGGCAGGCGTATTCCCACTCGGCTTCGGTAGGCAGGCGGAAGTTGCCGATACCCAGTCGATTGAGTTTGCCGACAAACTGTTGGCAGAGGTCCCACGAGACGTGCGAAACCGGGTAGTTGTCACCGATGCCGTATCTGTATGCGGGGTTTTTGTCCATAAGCGACATCCACTGGGCCTGGGTGACCTCGTATTTGCCCATGTAGAAATCATAGTCGATCTTCACGGTATGCACGGGCCCTTCGTCTTTCGACCTGCCCCGTTCACTCCCAGGCGAGCCCATCTGAAAACTACCCGCCGGTATCCGCACAAGTTCCAGCTTTACCTCCCCAGGCAGCAACAAAGCAACTTCGTCGTCGGCAAATGCCGAGCTAATGGGGATTAAAAGACCTGCGATGAGAATTAGTACGAGCGTTGAGTTAATTCTTTCCTTAATCATGCGATTACACCCTCAAAATGGAATAATATGATTAGACAGATAGTGTAATCAACTTCGCCGACATTTGCAACAGGCAGGTATGGGTGATGGATTTTAGGTTTTTTGGCGGTAGATTGTTAGTGTTTCGTCGGCTTTGTATTTGGGGGTGACTATTCGGCTGGCTATGTAGCCGGCGGTGAATACTATGGTGTTTCCGATGAGGCCGAGCCACAGGATGTGGATTTTGAATTTGGGTAGCCAGGGATAATCTGACGGGTCCATTTTTTTAGGGGATGTGAAGGTCGCCCACGCTATGAAGGCGATCCCGATTGCCAGGCCGATGTAGAGGCCTTTTTTGCTGCAGCGTTTTGTCAGCAGGCCTAAGAAGAATACGCCGATGATGCCGCCGGCCATGATGGCGCTGAATGTGAAAAAGGCGTCGACCATTGACTGGACTCTTCTGAGGGCTATGGCGAGAAAGATGGCTGCAATGCCTGAGAATATGACGCTCAAGCGGGAGAAGATCAGGCGCTGTTTGTCTGAGGAGTTTTTGGCGATCTTGTTGTAAAAATCATCGACGAGAACGGAGGCGAGGCTGTTTAAATCGGAAGAAAGCGTTGACATTGAAGCTGCGAAGACCCCCGCAAGAATCAGCCCTGTTACGCCGACCGGCAGTTGATGGCCTATGAAATACGCGAAGACCTGGTCGGGCTTTTGGCGCACGGCTTCTGGCAGCAGGTCCGGCCGGAGGTCATAATATACCCAGAGCAGGGCGCCGACGAACATGAAGATTACCCATACGATGCCGAGAAAGAAAATTGATATCCAGAGCGAGCGTGAGGCCTGTTTGTCCGACGGCGCGAGTAGGTATCGCTGGACGACGGTCTGGTCGGTGGTGTACTTGGCGAGATAGTGAACGGCCCCGAAGCAGACCAGCAGGTACACCGATATGTCCTTAAAACTGAAATCGAAGTTGGCCAATTTGAATTTGTCCGAATTGTACGCCGCTTCGATGACCTCTTGCGGCCCGACCGGTGCGGCTAACAGCAAGTATCCGAGCCCTACCAGGCCGCCGGCCAACAGGAGAAAGCCCTGGATGGTGTCGGTCCAGATGACGCCTTCGATTCCGCCAAAGAAGGTGTAGGTAATGGTTGCGATGCCGACTATTACAATCAGGTATATGAGATAGCTATCGCCCCAGCCGGTTGCGCCTTCAATGGCAAGACACAGCAGGTAGAGCACCATACCCATTTTGAAAAAATGACCCGAGATAAAGACTATGTTGCCGTAAAATCGGGCGGCTAAGCCGAAACGGCGTTCGAGATATTCGTAGGCGCTTAATCGAATTTTTTGCCTGAACAGGGGAATGATAAAAAGCGTTGCAATCAGTACGGTTATGGGGATTGTGCTGATGGTTAGAAGGAACTGCATGTCGGTATTGAAGGACTTGCCTGGGATGGCGAGGAAGGCCCAGCTCGAAATGATGGTCGCGAAGATTGACATCCCGACGGCCCAGCCGGGCAGCTTGCGGTCGCCTAAGAAGTACCGGTCGCTGGTGGTCTGTCTCTTGCTGAAGCGTGAGCCTAAGTAGATAACGAAAGCAAAGTAGGCTGCGATGATCAACCAGTCGATGATCCCGACTCCGGATTGGTCCACGCGAATGTCTCCTGTTTCGATCCAAACCGACCCGCAAGCCCGCGCCGGATTGTGAACTTTCTTAGTTTACTGTCTTGATGCCGATTGCGTGCAGTCCTTGTCGAATGTTGTCGATTTCTTTATCCGGCAGCGGTCGTATCGGCCGGCGAAATACCGGGCTGGAAAATTTACCCATCAGCCAGCGGGCGACTTTCATTCGCTGATGTGCCCCGCAGCCGGGTTCGCCGAAATTGTATATCAACCTGGCCAGAGGCGCGACCATCTTCTGCGCCTTCTTGGCGGCGGCGAGGTCACCGTCGAGGCAGGCGTGAACGAGTTCTATCATCAACTCGGGCGCAAAACCGGCAAAGCCAATCAGTGCGCCGTCACCGGCCTCGCACAGGGTGGCCAGCAGATATTCGTCATGGCATGTAATGATTGAAATATCAGGTCTGGCGGCTTTTAGCTGCTCGTAATCCCAGAGCCAACGAGCCATGTCGCGTGTGCCCATTTTTATACAGACGACCTCGGGAATCTTTATCAACTCGAGCATCTCAGCCAGCGTGTACCCGGCTTTCGTCCAGGCGGGGTATTGATGGACTACGATGTTTATTCCCGACCCTTCGGCGACGTCCTGAAAGAATCCGACCGCTGTTTCCGATGATCGGCCGAATCGTAGCCAGTGATGCGGGGGCATAAGCAGTATTGCGTCCCCCCCGGCTTCTTTGGCCGCTATCGCATGGTCAATCGCCTCGAAGCTGCCGTCGGCGCTTACGCCGGAGATGACTTTCACATCCTGACCTGTTTTACCGACTTCATCGGCGACAATCCTTGTCACTTCAGCGCGTTCGACCGGCCTCAGTGACATGATCTCGCCCGTGTGGCCGTTGCAGGTCAGGCCCTTCATTCCTTCGACGTTCGCCAGCTCGCGCATATATTCGCGCAGCCCTTTTTCGTCAATGCTCTGGTCCTCATGAAACGCACACAACGTCGCGCAAAAAACTCCCATCCACGGATGTTCATTGTAGTTCATATCATGGTTCCTGTAAGTATCAGCTTGTCAATTTTGTCTGTAACTTCTTAGCCTGAAAATAGATGCATGATATGGTAGAAATAACGCGCGTCGTTGTCAAGCGCAAACCAGCAGCCCCCGCCTCGGCTACATTTTGCCTACGGTAAAACTCTCTTCATTACAGCAAATGTGTGCTCCCATTTCGTTAAATGGTCCGCCCTTTACATTGTCTGCTTTAACAGATGATTTGTAGTTTTTTGGGCAGTATTCGGTAATCGATGGTGGTGACAGGGGTGGGATCGACTTCGCCGTCGTTACAGAGCATCGCCGGTCGATCGAGAGAGACCGAAAGGGATTTTGCCTGGAACACAGTGACTTTCCCGTGGTGCATCAGGGCTTTTCTCATCGCTAACAGTGCCAAATAGAGAGCCTGTCTTTTCTTGGGCATTTCTATTAACATACAATCCAGAATGCCATCGTCGCACCTGGCGCCGGGAGCTAATGTTAAACCGCCGAATCGGCACGTATTGCTGATGAGAAGTGCGCCGTAGTTGCCCTGAAACGTTTGTCCGTCGGCCTCGATGGTCATTTGCCATCCGGAGTTCATTTGTACGACTACCTTCATCGCTGCAGCTAAGTAGCGAACCGAACCGCTCAGTCCCTTTATACGAACGCTTTCGGCAGCTATGTTTGAAAAAAGACCGAGGCACGAGGCTATGCAAAAATAGTGTGAACCCGCCTGCCCGATATCTACGCACCTGGTTTTTCCATTGATGATTATGCGACAGGCCTGTTGCAGCCTTTGTCCGATTCCGAGGGTTTTTGAAAAATCATTGGATGAACCTGAAGGAACAATCCCTATACGCGGCATCTGTTTGCACTGTGATGTCAGGACGCCGTTTATCACTTCGTTCAGCGTTCCATCTCCTCCCATCACGATAATTGTACCGGCGTTTTGAGCCGCTGCTTCGGCAGCCAGTTCTCGTGCGTGGCCCGGATGGTCGGTCTTAAACAAAGAAAAAGGGTATTTGTGTTTGTCAAAAAAGGCGAGAGCCCGGCGAATACGCGACCGGCTCAATCCCCAATAAGCTCTTTCGTTTGCAATGATAACGTTGGTATCCATAATATCAACCGGACCATATTATGCCATTTCGCAATACATTTTGACAAGGAGTAAACTCAGGGATTATCTTCTCTAATCACCGATAGGGATGTGTCTCTGGTCAAAGTAGTCATTGTTTTGGCTGCATACGACTTATGAAGCAGGCAATATCCGAGATCAGTTTGTTCTTTGAGGATCCAAAAAAGATCACATGTTCTGAGTCCGGATATTCGATTAGTCCCGGTCTTTTTCGGGCGGTTTTTTTAGTGATATAACGTTTTGCCTGCCAGTACTGATAAGCTTTTTTTCTCACTAATGAGAATGAAATCCCGACTTTTTATCATTATTGGTAAAGCAGCCCGTAGTCCTCACCGCAGAGCATGCAAAATCGATTTTTTCCTTGCCATATCTTTTGTGTTTACAATGTGTTACAGGCGTAGAGCCCAAATGAGCGAGAATGTCCTGTAGGTGGCACGTTATTTGCGAAAAAACCCTTGTTAGGTGGGTAAAGGCAAGCAAACAGAAGTAACTGCAGGCTTGGCAGTCATAAAAGCTGATAATATTGCTGTTGAGTGGGGCGGGAGTAGGAAATTATCTCTTGTGTGCGGAAGAATCTTCCACATTCCTCGGGTGATTCCGACATAACCTCAAATGATACCAATTGCGTTATCCTGCGTTAAACGCCCCAAAAAAGGACTTTTGGTTTCATTGCAACTCGCAGGGCCCGGCTGGCACGATGTTTGCACATGTCACCTGTGAAGTAGTTATGGAAAGTTTAATGAACCTGCATTCAGAACGTAGGCAGTTGTGGTTTACGCAAGCTGCAAGCCACAACAGGCTGTTTACTACAGGCGTCCCCCTGCATGGCGGGACACTGTGTTGAGTAAAAGGCGTCTAATTACGAGAGTTTTTATGGAGAGCGAACAATGGATGGAATAAACGGCACGAGCGGCATGATGGAGATGCACATGCTGAAAACGGCACATATAACTACGGGGCCAAAGAGCATTATCGGCGAGTATGACGGCGACGGTGATGGAGTCCTGAGCATCGAAGAGTTGGGAATGAACCAGGAAACTTTTGGAAAAATAGACGCCAATAACGACGGCCAGGTCGATGAAAGCGAACTGGAAAGCGACTATAAGAAAATATTTCTCAACCACGCAACAATGAGATTGATTCGAAATCATGACGCCAATGACGACGGAGCCTTGACTGTTGAAGAGTTGGGGGTTTCTCAGGAACTCTTTGACAGAATAGATTCAAATGCCGATGGCGTGGCAAACAGAATGGAACTTAACACCTTCGATCCGAAGACTTATGCCAATCGCCTTACAAGGGCTTACCTCAGCGGCATGGCAGAGTATCTGATGGACAAGAATGACGCCGATGGCGACGGGTTCTTGAGTACCGAAGAATTTGGAGAGTCGGAGGATGTTTTTGCAGGCCTCGATTCCAATGGTGACGGCATGGTGGATGCAAAGGAACTCAAGGCTTATCATCCAAACGTTTATCTCTCTCACCATACGTCGAACGTGATTAAAGCCAGTGACAACGATGGCGATGGAGTATTGAATGCCGAAGAGTTGGGAGTGCCGCAGCAGATTTTTGAAGCACTCGATAAAAACAGCGACGGGCAGGCAGACAAATCAGAGCTTCTCAGATCCTATCCGGTAGCTTATTTCAATAACGAGATAACGAGAATTATTGCCAATAGCGATGCCGATGGCGACGGATTCCTGACTGCCGACGAGTTAGGGATGTCGGAGGAATTGTTTGCAAGAACCGATACCAATGGCGACGAGCAGGCAAGCAGTGAGGAACTCAAGGCTCTGTTCCAGGAATTCTATGCCTGACCTCGTCGCAAAACAAATCGGCTGTCAGAGATAATTTCTCTCTGTCAGATGCGCTAACAGCCGTTGCGCGCTTTCTTCCTTGGTTTCACCGTCCGTGTTGATAATCAATTCAGCCTTCTCCGGTTCCTCATAGGGCGCTGAAATGCCGGTGAACTCTTTAATCTCATTCTTTCTTGCTTTCTTGTATAGCCCTTTCGGATCCCTCTCTTCGCATACCGACAGCGGAGCCTTTACATAGACTTCAACAAAATCACCCTGTGTAAACAGCGACCGGACCTTGTCCCTGTCTTTGCGATAGGGTGAAATAAAAGCGGTAATCACCATGAAGCCGGCCTCGGTAAACAGCTTTGCAACTTCCCCGATGCGCCGGATATTCTCTTCACGGTCTTCCGGCGAAAAGCCCAGGTCACGGTTAAGGCCGTGACGCACGTTATCTCCGTCCAGAATGTACACGTTGCAGCCCTTGCTGAAAAGCAGTGACTGAATCTCACGGGCGATGGCGGACTTGCCGGAACCGGAAAGGCCCGTAAGCCAGATCGTAGCAGCCTTGTGACCGCTTCTTTTCTCTCTCTCTTCTCTGGATAGATCATAGCTTTCCCATACGATGTTCTGGCTCTTTATATTCGCACGCAGCGCCGCGACATTATGCTGATACGATTCGCGGAGGATTTCAGCCACAGGCGCCCTCATAAGCCGTTCGTCGACAGGTTCTTCATTCTCGAGTTTCTTTCTTAACTGCTTTCCCGAGATGCTTATTTCAGTGTAGCCTTTGCCCTTATGCTCGCTCTTGAGCCGTACTTTGCCAAGCTCTTCGAAGTAAGCGGCAAAACCAACTTTGAAGGGTTTTGTGATTAGTCGGCCGTCAAGACCGTCGAACTTCTCCTGCGCGTCAAAATCACCCCATGCCGCGGTCCCGTCGTCAAAAGGAGCGTCCGCGTGTTTTCTGCCTATTACGATATCGGTGAAACCGAAATTCTGCCGGTAGATAGCATGCATGATCGCTTCTTTCGGTCCGGCATAAAACATTCTCATATCCAGGCCTACAAGCACGACATGATCGATCAGATCGTAAGGTTTGGCTTCCCAGAAAGCGTCGTCTATGTCACCGCTGCCCAGAAGTTTTTCCCCGATGAGAACTTCATACGTTTTCATCCGCACGTCGGCCGGGACATCGTCGGACTTGGTTTCGCCTACAAGAGGATTCAGTGCAGCGCCGGCGAAGTGGCCTTGTTTGGTCAATTCCTCGAGTGCATGCACCATTGCATATTCATGAGCACGATGAAGAGGATTTCTCGTTTGAAAAGCAAGACTTCGCTCCCATTTCTTCTCGGCCAGCATCTCCCTGCATTGTTTCGGCGAGAGCATGTACTTGCCGAAAACCGAATGCTTGATTTCGGGCAGAGCATGTATCTTGCCGCCTAACAGATAATCCCTCGGGTCATTGTTATGAATTCGCGGGCCGGGATGGTCCTGACGCTCTGTTCCGTAAACAGCCTTATGGTAGTGGGCCTTATCGAAATGGTAAATATCCGATATGTCAAGCGTACCGACAACGACGCCACGTTCGTCTCGGACCGCAATCGTCTCACCGACCTCGAAAGATTCACTCTGTTCTTTCGCAACGGGAAAGACTATCGGAATTGTCCACGCAAAAGACTTGCCGTTCCTCTCGACGACCTCATCTTCCAGAACCCGGAGGAATTCATCTTTTCCCATCGGCCCTTCCAGCGGTGAAAGAGTCCCGTCGGCAATCCTGTAAAACGCCGACAAGTCTCCGTCGCTTATCGTGTATGATTTAAGACCGTTTGCTTTCTGCGTGAAGGAATCAATATCACCTTCCGGAACTATTCTGTTGATAAGCCCACAGCCTCCGTGGGGTGTGACCGACACTGTGACCGACACATCATTACTCATAATTTACACCTTTCGGTTCGTATCCAATTCATTGTTTCAATAAGACTGCTCACATCTACTTCTACCTGTTCACCGAAGACGCCGAGCTGTACGTGTGGTTTCGTATCGCCATGAAAATCGCTGCCGGCCGTGCTGAACAGATCGAATTTGTCGGCAAGTTCCCTGAACTGAGCGTTCTGCTCGTCCGTGTGATGGCTGCTGTACGATTCCAGACCTTCGACTCCCTCGTCTTTAATGCGCTTGAATATCTCCTCGTATTCCCCCTGGCCGTTAAGACGCAGTTCACCGGGGTGGGCAAGCACCGCAATGCCGCCCGCACTGCGTATCATGGCCACTGCTTCCTTCAGGCCCAATCTCTTTTTATCAACATAACAGGGTTTCCCCTTGGCCATATACTTTGTAAATGCCTCCTTCGTATTGCTTACGAAACCCTTGCGCACCATAACCTCGGCAAAATGAGGCCTTCCCACCTGGCCGCCGCCGGCAACTTTGACGATCTCCTCCATAGTGATATCAACGCCCGCTGCATTGAGCTTCTCGACTATCATGGGATTGCGGTTCAGACGCGCCTCCTGCACAAATTGCAGACCACTCCTCAACTCATCGTTGTCCACATCGACGAAGTAGCCGCACATGTGCATCGTTCCGGGGTAGTCAATACTGATCTCAACACCCCCAATCGCCGTGATGCCGCATTCCTTCCCGGCCTCGACAAATTCCTTGACCCCCTCGGTTGTATCATGGTCTGTCAAGGCGACCACCGTAACCTGATCCGCCGCCGCTTTGCGGACAACATCACTCGGCGAAAGCGAGCCGTCCGAGGCGGTCGAATGAACGTGAAAATCAAAGCTATTCTTCATCTTTACCTCTGTCCAGGAATCTTAATCCCCATTTATGCTACCGGACGGTTCCACCATGAACTGCCCAAAGTTTGAGTAAGTGATTATACTTATCGGAAAACAGATGTCAATCTATTCAGCAAGTTCCTTGACACAACGGCCTTTTTATTGTTAAGTATAGAGGGATATACAGGAGCCCCTGCTGGCCGAAGGCTCCGTTTTCGTAAGTTGATTGCAGATTAGGTTTGTTATGAGCTTCTCGCTAATCGTAAACAGGGCATATACCACTGACGAGATAAACAATTGCGTCAAGACGATTATCGGTCGTTATTCCGCGATTCTGCCGGTCGACAAAGACGCCGCCGTGGTGCTAAAACCCAACCTCAATTCCAACATGAACGCCCTTACCGGCAACACCACCGATTTGAGGCTTCTCGCTGCCGTCCTGGAGCAATTGAAGCAGCGCGGATACAAGAACATCACAATCGCCGAGGGCACCAACAGCGGCTACTACCGCAACAATATCAGTGTCATTTCGCGCCTTATGGTCGACAAACTCGCCGAGTACTATGGCGTCAGGGTGATTGATTTGAACTACTCCGAAAAAGTTGATATCCCATTCGAAAACGCGATTCAGGCTTCGATAGCAAGCCAGTGCCTGCAGGCGGACCTCCTGATTAACATGCCCAAGCTCAAAACCCATTTTGAGATGGGCATGAGCGTTTGTCTCAAGAACCTGATGGGCTGTTTGGTCGGGCAGGAGAACAAGAAGAAAACCCACAAGTCCCTGGCGAGAAACATCCTCAACATAAATAAAAGAGTAAAGCCTCAATTGCATATAGTTGACGGCCTTATCGCGATGGAAGGACTCGGTCCCAGCCGCGGCACTCCGGTTCGAACCGGAGTAGTAATTGCCGGAACGGACCCGACCTTGATTGACCTGACCTGCGCAAGAATTGCAGGCTTCGACTATCGAAAAGTCAAAACTCTGAAACTGCTTGAACGTGACGGTCAGCTCACAAAGGATCACCACGAGTACGTTGACTCTCTGGATCTTTCCGGCATAACAAAAACTTTCGCTGAGCCTAAGGCAAACCCGTTAGTTTCGTTCATCCACAGCCCAAAGCGCCAGCGTTATTTTCTCGCCGTGCGAAATACCGCGTTTTTCAACTACCTCTGTTCCACAAAACTGTTTGGCTATATGCTCTTTAAAAGCGGTTTGCGACAGGACAATTTCATCAAGGAAGAAATGGTATTTGAAGGACTCGGCCTTGACAAAGACAAGTGCAAACAAGGCTGCAACAAATGCACCGATTACTGCCCCCTCGCCCTCAAACTCCCCGAAGAACTCAACAGCGAAAAATGCATCGGCTGCCTGTACTGCTTTCTGGTCTGCCCCGCCAAAGCCATCGAGTTCAAAGGCAAGCCCGGCTTCATGGCCGAACAACTAAGACAATACGACGAAATCACAAGAAAGACAACGTAACCGCCAAACCCATCAGTCGGTCAAATGATTCTGAAAAATTTTCGCCGCCGGGCGCATAAAAAAAAAGCCGAAGCACTTGGTGGGCTTCGGCTTTGATAGGACAGTTTTTAATTAAAAGATATACTACATGGTTATTAAAAAAATCAAACTATCCTACTCACCAAGATTAAAGAAGAAAAGAGCTATATACTTATATTATTAATTATAGCCATCCGCACATCTTTTGCAAGCCTTTTTTTCAAAAATTCCCGATTTTTTTAAAAAACTACGCTTCGGCCGGCTCCCAGTAGCAGTGCGTGTGATAACTCCCGCTAAAACAAGGCTTTACATGATTCTTGGAAAGGGGCAGGGCCCGATAATTTGTGGATAATTGACAAAACACGGTCACTTTTTTCAAAAAACTTTGAACCGATACGCAAATCCCCCATTAGATTGTGTTTGAGGTTTGCGAGTATTTGCGACTTACCCGGACTGCTTACAAGTTGCTTCGCAGGGACCTGAAATGTTGTCTTAAAGGCTTCTGCAAAATGAGTGAGATTTTAGCAACGGAAGTCGAGTAAGTGATGGTTATTCGTAGTAGAGATGAATTTGGCAACAAAGAAAGTGGTTTTGGTGTAATTTGAGGCTT
>Ga0075123_10000239_pt1 | contig 28936 bp, 23 predicted proteins | sample AntAceMetag02UKX_FD_69808 | JGI IMG/M metagenome (GOLD analysis project Ga0075123, IMG submission 69808) | Saline lake microbial communities from Ace Lake, Antarctica - Antarctic Ace Lake Metagenome 02UKX | ecosystem: Environmental > Aquatic > Non-marine Saline and Alkaline > Saline | place... | reverse complement strand
TTTTAAACAGACATACAATTCGAGAACTGAGGTAGAACGATATTTTTCTCGATTAGGAGATCGGGAAGTTGAACAAACGACTCATTACATAAAAAAATCGATTCAAAACCAAATGACCTTTGCTCACCTTAGCTTGTCTGTCATCGCTTTTGCGGCGGCTGTGTTGATGAAACAACCTGACAAAATCAGATGCTATCGAACTTTTGCTCACGAACAAATTCCCATAAAATTAGCTGCCTGAAGCAAAATCCAGATTGCCTCCGAAGAACACCAAAACCCGATGGGATTATTATGTCCAAATATTACTTCTCATCCCCTTTTTGAAATTATTTAACAATTTAACAAAAATTTTTTTAATAAAATCTCACTAAAAATTTTAATCTTACAATAACATACTGTACATTTGTTAACTACTTTTTTGTAACATGCTATTTTGCAGAAGTCTATAAATTAACAGTTATAAAACACAGATTCGTCTGATTTTAAAAAAAATCCGTTAAATCCGTTGCATGCGTTCGATCCGTGTTCCATTCTTGTATATTCTGGCTTGTCCAGGTTAGGATTTTTATAAAGTTACAACTCCCGAATCCAGATATTGCGGTAACTAACAGGATTTCCGTGGTCCTGTAATTGTATTGGCTCTTTAAGATTGTGCTTTTTATAAGAAGGCTTTCCCAAATATTTAGTATTACCTTTCAGAATAACGTTATTCTGAATCAAAATACCATTTTGCAATACTGTCATCCGAGCAGGGAATTTTAAAGATCCATTTTCGTTAAACCTGGGAGCGATAAAAATTACATCGTAAGTCTGCCATTCTCCTGGTTTACGGCAAGCATTAACCAGCGGAATATGCTGTTTGTAAATACTGCCACATTGACCATTGGAGTAAGTTCTGTTTTCGTATGAATCCAACACCTGAAGCTCATAGCGATTTTGTAAAAAGATTCCACTGTTGCCACGTCCCTGCCCTTTACCTTTTGCTTCAGCCGGAGTTCGAAATTCTATGTGGAGTTGGCAATCTCCAAAAGGTTGTTTCGTAAAAATTGCGCCGGTTTTTTTGACAACCGTCATCGCCCCGTTTTCGAGCTTCCATTTAGGTTCTCCGCCTTTTTTGTTTACCCATTGGGAAAAGTCGGTTCCATTAAACAGCACAATTGCATCTGATGGAGGCAAAGTGCCTATTCCCGGTGTAACTACTGGCGGTTTAGGGTCCCAAACTTCGGTAAGTTTTGGATCTGGTTTTTCTTCTTTTTGTCCCATGCACTGAACAGGAAAAAACATAAAAATAAACAAGCAAACAATAATTCCAGTGTACAATCTCTTTAATGCCATTGCGTCTTCCTCCAACTTTTTATTCAATTTTATTAACCATTAATTATTTAAATTATAATATATCAAATTTAATTAAAATGTCAATAAAAAAAGGGCTCAAATCAAAATTTGAACCCTTTTTTTTTATAGTTTAGCCATTCAATTTAAACATGAACAGTTACAGATTTAAAATTATGTTGTCCATAATTATTTTGACTTATTTTTTATCTATTTTTTCCTTTCATTCGAAATATTTCTCCAGCGCTTCTTTTACGCTCGCATATTCTTTCTCAACTTTTTTCACTTTTTCTGAAGCTTTTTTCATATTGCCATTATTGCCTGACAACTCCAGTTCTTTACTCATTTCAGATAAATTCATTGCCCCCACATTTGCGCTGGAAGATTTAAGTGTATGAGCCGACCTGGTGAATAATTCCTGATCTTCTATCTCAAGTCCTTTTATCATATTCTCAATTATCGGGGGCGTCTCTTTAAGATAGATAGTGATCATCTCTTTCAAAAATCCATTTTCTCCATCATCATCCAAACTTTTTAATGTTTCGATAACTGTTTCATCAATGGCAAATTTTTTATTTTCTTCGTTTTTAACAATTTCAGAAGAATCTAATTTCTTTTGGTCAATTAACTGTTCTTTCTGGCTTCTTAATGAGCTGCTTTTTTTAAGCGCTTCCATTAATTGTACTATATTAATTGGTTTAGATACATAATCATCCATTCCAGCTTCAAGGCATCTTTCCTTATCACCCTTCATGGCGCTCGCTGTCATGGCAATAATACGCGGGCGATTATCGTGCCATTTTTTATTAATTTCGCGAGAAGCTTCCAGTCCATCCATTTCAGGCATCATTACATCCATTAATACAAGGTCATACTGCTGCCCCTCGATCGCTTGAACTGCTTCCAGCCCGTTTGAAGCAACATCTGCCCGATAACCTAATTTACTCAAAATTCGGATTGCAACCTTTTGGTTTACCAAATTATCTTCCGCCAATAATATCCTCAACGGATGCTGTTTTGCCATATTCTCATCTAAGATCAATTTGTCTTTGTTTCTCACTTTTTTGATCGAAACGCCAAAGAAGATCTCAGAAAAAATATTGTATAGCTGTGATTGTTTTATTGGTTTGGTCATGTAACTGAAAAAATTAAATTCTTCCATTTTTGCAATATCATTCTTTTTTCCCATGGAGGTTAACATTATTATGGGCAGTTTTTTGTAACTGTCGAATTTTCTAATCTCCTGCGCTAATGTCAATCCGTCCATCTCCGGCATTTGCATATCCAGGATCGCCACATCAAATTGCGTATTTTCCTTCACCCATTCCAACGCCTGCAAAGGAGATTCTGTTGACTGCGCTATCATGCCCCAGGATTTTGTTTGCAAAGCAAGAATACGCCTGTTTGTTTCATTATCATCCACAATTAACAATTTCTTCCCGGATAATTTTGGGACTGATCCTTTGAGATAGACTTTAGGTTTTACCTGTTTCGCTTCTGCTTTAATAGTGAAATGAAAGGTGGTACCCTTGCCCACTTCACTTTCAACCCACATATTACCACCCATCATTTCACTTAATTTTTTACTAATAATTAATCCCAAACCAGTACCGCCATATTTTCTGGTTGTGGAGCTGTCAACTTGAGAAAATGATTTGAATAGACGATTTAACCTGTCTATTGGGATTCCAATACCGGTGTCCTTAACTGCGAATTGTAGTTCGTATTCTTTACCCTTAATTTTCTTCGATGTCACCAAAACAACTACTTCACCTTTTTCTGTAAATTTCACAGCATTCCCGAGCAAATTGGTAACTATTTGTCGCATTCTTGTTACATCACCAAGAATGGAATTGGGTGTATTAGCATCCAAATAACATGCCAGGTCCAGCCCTTTCTGCATTGCTTTTGTAGCTTGCAGGTCCAAACACTCCTCAATGCAATCCCTTAAATCAAAAGCAATATATTCCAGATCAATCTTACCTGATTCAATTTTTGAAAAGTCAAGTATATCATTAATAACGCCCAATAGAGAATCACCGCCGCTGCGAATGGTCTCAACATATTCCATTTGTTCGGATGTTAATTCAGTATCTAACAGCAAACCAGACATTCCAATAACCGCATTCATTGGCGTTCGGATTTCGTGACTCATATTAGCCAGAAACACGGATTTTGCTTCAGTGGCTGCCTCAGCTTTCATCAATGCTTTATCAAGTTCTTTGTTTTTTAACTCTAATTCCATCTCGGCTTTTTTACGATCGTTGATATCAGTAAACACTCCCATTGACCCTCTAAAGCTGCCATCTGCTTCATATAGTGGTGAAGAAGATATTAAAATATTTCTCTTAGTACCATCTTTTTGAATTAATACAGTCTCATAATGACCATGTTTGCCTTTTTTTCTCAAATTGGTTTGCTTTTGAAGTTTGGCGTACTGCTTTGGTTCTGTAAGTTGTGATAAATTCATCCCTGTCAATTCTTCGATTGAATAACCAAGCAAATCAGCAAAGCCCTGGTTAACATATATCAGGTTTTCGTCCGCGTCTGCCATACAAATACCATTCATGGTTGTCTCAACCACAGCCCGATAGCGCTGTTCACTTTCGCGCCGTGCTTCCTCGGCTCGTTTGCGGTCAGAAATATCACGCACCAGGCTTAAACAGGCATCCCGGTCTCCATATCTAACTTCAGATGTATGAATTTCAACTTGAAGAATTTCTCCAGATTTAGTAACATGGCGATAATACTGCTCGGTAGTATCATTTTTAATATTCTTGTCAACAATTTCGTAGTCCTGCGGCGCATGAAGATCGTGCGGCGTTATCGTTCGTAACTCTTTGCGGGAATAGCCATAGAGATCGATAGCAGTTTGATTACTGTCAAGAAAATAATTTGTTTCTTTATCAAAAATAAAAATAGGATCTGCGGTACATTCAAATAGGGCTCGATATTTTGCTTCTGATTCTTTAATCGCTTTTTCAGCCTGCTTGCGCTCGGTGATATCTCTTGCAATGCCCAAAAGACCCACGATCTTACCGTAACTATCCCGCAAAGGCACTTTGGTCGTTAAATTCCATACACTGTTGCCTGTCTGATCTATGGAGCGTTCTTCTCGGTTGAGCAGAGGCTGACCTGATCGTATGATCTCCTGATCGTCGTCATTGTATTGCGCTGCCAGATCCTGAGGGTAAAGCTCAAAGACCGTCTTGCCAACGACCTCGTCCGGCATCGTTGCTCCCAGGAAGCGCAACTGCGCAATGTTGCAGACAGAATAACGGCTCTTGGTGTCTTTGACATAGATATAATCTGGCAAGTTATCTATCACAATACGCAACAGATTGCGTTCTTCCGCCAATGCATCATCTGCCCGCTTGCGCTCGGTGATGTCTCTTGAAATCCCAAAAGTACCAATGATTTTTCCTTGCTCGCATCGCAGAGGCATTTTGGTAGTGGAAACCCAGGTTTCTCTACCATCATGTGATGTTTTCTTCTCTTCTTTATTAAGTAGGGGCTTGCCTGTTTTAATAATTTTCTGTTCATCTTCATAGGCTGATCGCGCGTGTTCCTCAGTGAAAAAGTCGAAATCTGTTTTATTCAACATCTGGGCAGAATCGCTCAAACCAAAGCGAGTTGTTTGAGCTTTGTTGTTTCTAATAAAACGGCTGTTTGTATCCTTGAAGTATATGGAGTCAGGTATGCTATCCATGAGACTGGAAAACAAATAGCGCTCATAAGCCAGAGACTGTTCCGCCTGCTTACGCTCGGTGATGTCTCTGAAACTCCAAACGCGTCCCGCATTTTTACCTTCCTGAATTAAGGGACACGAAAAGCGTTCAAAAATACGCCCATCTTTGAAATAGAGCATATCAAGGGACTGGTCCTGTGAGTTGAAAAGCTCTTTAACTTTTGACAGGAAAACCTGTGGCTCTTTCAGTTGATCCAGAACATAGTTGAGCAATTTATCATTATTTTTTGTTTCTATAATTTCATCAGGTATATGCCACATTTTGGCAAATCGTTTGTTTAAGTGAGTAACTTTACCCTGTTTATTTACCACAAGAATGCCATCGGCTGTCGATTCAAGCGTAGCTCTCAGAAGCTCTTCATCCTGTCTTAACTTTTCCTCTGCACGCTTGCGCTCAGCAATCTCTCGCTGTGCCTGTTCATATAACCTGGCATTCTCAATAGCTGATGCAATCTGAGTACTTAGTGTCTCCATAGCGACAATCATCACCTTATCAAACGCTTCAAGTTGATCACTCTGGAAATCGAGTACACCGATCACTTCCTTTCGTTTGCCTATAATGGGAATAGATAGTTCTGATTTTGTTTTTTCTTTTACTTCGCTCAAGTAATGTGGATTTTTAGAGACATTGTCACTGACCTGGGGCTTACCGGTTGCAGCCGCAGTTCCAATCATCCCTTCTCCGACATCGATGCTCAGATCCTCATTAAAGGTATGTTTGTAACCGCCAGCGATTGCCTGTAAATTCAAACGTTTAGAATCTTCATCAAGCAAAAGCAGCATCACACCATAATAATCAAACGTATTGCACACAGAACTGACAATCTCAGACAGCAATGCATCCAGCTTCAACTCACCGCTTACCCGTTGTCCCACTTTATTGATCAGTTCTGCCTGCATTTTCTGTCGCTTTATTTCCATCTCAGATTTCTTGCGGTCTGTGACATCCTGCAAAATACCAAGCGAGCCGATTACCTTTCCAGTACTTTCATTTAGAATTGGAACTGAACAATCACTAACCCATTTTTCTTCACCTTTTGGAGTTATTATCCGAAAATCTGCCTGATATTTTTTTACTTTGCCTTGTGCGAATGCTTCTTTATATTTGATCTTACTCAGAATTTTTTCAGCATCTCTAACGACAACATCTTTCACCATAGCATGCATTTTCTCGGGCGTCATTTCTGAACAGGGAATACCTAGAAGCTCCTCTGATTCTGTACCAATAAAATCATAAGTTTTATTAACAAAGCTGTATCTATAAGAAACACCTTTCGCATTTTGAATCGCTTTCTGATATATTTCATGAATTTGTTTCAATTCATCTTCCGTTCGCTTACGGTCACTGATGTCAATAATACTTTCAACAAGATGGGTACGACCATTCAAAGTAACAGTGGTTACATTCTTAATTATCGGCACCGTTTTCCCATCAGCGTTTATTAATACTTGTTCTGAATTATCAATAACTTGTCCTAGGTCGGTTATGGGACATTTTCCCTTTTCCGCAGCGCAGATAAATTTATGACAGATGGCGCCAGTAATTTTTTCTTTGTCAACTCCAATCAATTGAACAGCGATGCGATTTACATCAACAATCCTGTGATCTTCAGGATCAATAATTACAATACCGGTTTGAACATTATCCAATACTTTTTTTAACGTTTTCGCACTTTCTATTAATGATTTTTCCTTTTGCATGCGATCTGTAATATCCCTAACAATCTCCTGAAAAATGCCTTGTTCCTGATTAATTACTCGAGCGCTGATATCAACATCAATTACTTCGCCGCTGGCTTTACGAAATTTTGACTCGAACCGACAATATCCCTCAGCTTTGATGGTTTCGATTGCTTCTGATGCTTCACCTAATGTCCTGATTGTGTGTAAAGATGTAATAGGCTTTGAAGTAAATTTTTCATATTTATAATTAAGCAATTCACAAGCGCTCTGGTTGACATCCAGAATTTTCCCATCAAAATTGATAATAAAAATTGCATCACTGGAATGTTCAAAAAGAGAGCGAAAAAGGTGTTCATTTTCTTTTGCCCCCTGCTCAGCTCGTTTGAAATTAATGGCATGGTCAACAGTCAATGGTAACGTTTTTAAATAGTTGCGATCCGGATCTTTTATAATATAATCAAGCGCACCAGCCTTTATTGCTTTAATAGCAATTTCTTCTGAACCCGTCCCTGTTAGCATTATTTTTGGTGTGTCAGGCTTTAGCTCTAATATATCAAACCCGGTGCCGTCTCCAAGCATGTAATCCAAAATTATTATATCAAAATGATTGGCTTTGATAATTTTTTTCGCTTCTTTAACTGAACCAGCAATAGAGTAATCATAATTTATTTTCTCTTTTGCAACATAACGTTCAAAAGCCATCTGATCGACTTTATCATCTTCAATGAGTAAAATTTTGTATTTTGACATTATTATTGTTCCCACTTTTGTTTTAAATTTCAATTCTCCATAAAAATTATTGCTTGCCACAGAGACACAAAGACACGAAGAAAAAATAGAAAATAATGGAAATTATTAAAAAAATTTTATTATTCTCATTGGAAACTCAACTGTGCTTGCTCTTTGGTTTGGAAAAGCTCAAAATATTTCTCTAATCTTGTTAATTGAATAACCTTTAACACTTCTGTTTTAGCTCCTGAAAATTTTATGTCGCCTCCTTTTGCTTTGGCTGATTTGTATCCAACAACAAAAATCCCCAACCCAGAACTGTCGATAAACTCAACCTCCTTCAAATCAACAATGATGTTGATTTTTCCAGCGTCGATCAAATCTTTGAAAATGTTCCTTAATTGGGGCGCCACAGCAACATCAACTTCACCACCCAAACTTAGTACGGTAACTTCACCTTTTTGTAAAATATTGTGCTCCATCTTTCTTACCTTTATTTGATTATTAATGAATTTTTTTGTAAATACGATTGACATTTTTTGCCTCAACAAGATTTATTTGATGGTCAAATTCGTTAGCCTGAAATATTCTTTTACCACGAAGGCACAAAGCATTAAAAAATAATCAATAAGGATGTTATTCATAAAATAACAATATAAAACTGAGTTTAAAATTCAATTAGCTTCTACCTTATTGTTTCCTCGTGTCTTGGTGTCCGCCCAGTTACATTATTCTATTACTCCCAAAAACTTTATTATTTTAACAAAAATATTTTAAAAAATCTCACGCAAAGGCGCAAAGAACGCCAAGGAAAATATAGTGTTACACTTTGCGAGCTTTGCGGCTTTGCGTTATAAATAAATTTGTTTGCCCCGATGCATCGGGGTGCTGCATTAGGAATAATCCAGGTTAGATATCACACGCTAAAAATTTCTTTCACTCGATCAACGACTTTCGGCGGATCAAACGGTTTCACTACATAATCATCAGCGCCAGCAGCCAATCCCTTTTCAACATCTGAATCCTGTCCCCTGGCGGTTAGAATGATAAGAATAATGTCTTTCAAATGTTCATCAGCCCTGATTTCGCGGCAGACTTCATATCCGTCTTTAATCGGCATCATTAAATCAGTGAAAACCAGATCTGGTTTTATTGCCCGCGCTTTTTCCAATCCTTCGACGCCATTACTTGCTATTTGTACATCATAACCCTCCTTTTCGAAAACATAACTCAACAACCTTTGCATTGTTAATGAGTCCTCGATGACAAGTATTTTTTTCTTCCCATTCACCATTTCACACCTCACTATATTAAATTACTTTTAAAACAACAATTGTAATATCATCCTTTTGTTGAACCGCTCCCTGAAATTGTTTTATAGAATCTAAAATCAATTCCAATAAATTATTTACAGATTTATCGGTATTTTTTTGTAACATTTGTAATAAGCATTCTTCTGCGTAAAACTCACCCCGTTCATTTTTAGCTTCTGTTAACCCATTGGTATAAATAACTAAAAAATCTCCTGTATTTAATTGAATTTTTCCATTTTCATATTTTTCATTTTCAAACATGCCAACCGGAAGCCCGCCTGTATCTAATGGAACAAATTTTTTATTTTTATTCTGCCACAAATATGGTTTCGGATGTCCTGCATTTGTATAAGCTAACGTCTTGTTTTTCTCATCATAAACGGTACAAAAAAGCGTGGCATACATACCAGTATTCTGGATATCTTCACACATTAAAATATTGACATTTTTAATGATTTCTTTGGGCGATGGCTTGTCTCTCGATTCAGACCGAAGCGTACTCTTTAAAGAAGCCATTGTCAGCGCTGCTCCAAGTCCATGTCCGGAAACATCAGCTACTGTAATTACCCAGCGAGAATCTTTTAACTTTGAGAAATGGAACAAATCACCACCGACATCTGCCGCTGGCAAACAGATACCAGTAATTTCCAGATTTGAAATATTAGGCGTTTCTCTGGGAAGCAAACTCTGTTGAATATTACGGGCGAGTTTCATTTCATGCTGCAAGGCTTCTTCGATCCGCATCTGTTCAACCATGCGGTTACTGTTGATTGTTATTCCAGCATAACCAGAGATGGCGCTAAGAAGTTTTATGTCGCCCGAATTAAATACCTCGCCATTTATTTTTCCTATCAAAATTAAAGCGCCTGTTATATTATCCCCCGTTTGAATAGGAACTGATAACATAGTCCAGAGTTCTTTATTTTTCATGCAGGACAATAATTCATTTGGCAGTTTACTTTTTTCATCATAAAGAATTTCTTTTTTAGCTTCAATCGTTTTTTGAGTTAGATTGAGCAGCTTTTCTGGATTTTTACAAATTTGATATTCATCACGGTTTAGTAAATAAATATTCTGCAACTTTTTATTTTCAGAATTTTGAATGGCAATGGCTCCGCTGCCGACATGTAATACCTTAATCGCTCTTGCTAAAATGACGCGGCAAATTTCACCTTCATCAAAAATGGTGCTTAATTCTGAAATCATGTCATAAAGCAGATTCAGCTCTTCATATTTTTCCAGAACTTCCTGGGCAAGCCCCTGGGCTTCTTCTTCCTGCTGTATAAAAAACAATATATTTTCTACGATGATGTCCAGATTACTGTTAACCGTTTCACTGTGCTGTTTTCCATTTTCAATTTTTGCGATTAAATAACATTGCTTTTCTTTACAAGGAATCGATTTTTTAATAAAGCCGGTTTCATCCCCAGATTCTTCAAAAATATCACTTTGAAATAATTCATTTTGGAGGAAAATTGAATTTTCCGAATCAACTATTGCAATTGGCAACAGTAAAGATTCACCGATCTTTCTAAAATAACGCTCCAAACGCGATTTTAAAACTGTGGAGAAAAGCATTTTTCTTTCCGTTGATTTTATTTGGCTAAAATATCTAATAAAGCAACCTGTACTGGTCCAGGAATAGTTCTTTATTGTAAAACTCCTCAACTCTTTTCCTGCCTGCTTGAGAACAACCGTGCCAAAATTTAGAATTCGTACATAACTCGAACATGGCGCCGGCAATACCAGGTGCATCTTCAACAGAGCAAATCAATCCGGCATCACCGAAATCATCTCCATTATCAATCACCACATCACGACATCCACCCACATAAGTTGCAACTACCGGCACGCCGGCTGCCATGGATTCGAGTAAAACAAAAGGTTGACATTCGCTCTTACTGGTCAACACAATTAAATCAAGATTATTTAAATGATCAGCAGCATCAGTTTCTCCTGTAAATATAAAATTGAAATTTAATTTTCCAGCCAACCGTTGACATTTTTGAAAATAAACTTTATCGTGATCAATTGGACCAATCACAAAAAATTTTGATTCTGGTAATCTTTCTTTAACCAAATTACAGGCGTTAATATAAGTCTCAACATCTTTAATAGAAGTAACTCTTCCAATAAGCCCCATGTTGACAGGACTATTCGGCTTTATCTTTGCAGTATTTGTTTTAATTATTTTAAATCCACATTCAACTTTCATCAACGCCGAGTTCAATTTCATGTTATTCATGTTCAGACGAAGCCTCATCAGCTATTGATTTCCACATAAGTAATTCTGTTCCGATCTCCTTTGGAAAATATTGGACGCCATCCATCAACTTTCGAATCATATAAATGCCATATCCACATTTTGACGCTTTTTTTAGATCAGGTGGAACGTAATTTGAAAGCTCAAACTTTTGCCCAAAATCCCGCAAAGAAATTATTGCTTTTCCTTTATCAACCATCAATTTAATTCTGATTGGTTTGACTATTTCATCTTTATAAGCATATTTAAAGATGTTTGTCAATGCCTCGCTTAGTGCTATTTTAATATCATTTAATATTTCATCCGTAACATTACATTTAATTAGTTGATCAATTACCCATTTTCTCATCGTTGGAATTTGATCCAAATCTCCAAAAAATTTTTTTTGCTGGTTAACTATTTCCATATCTATTTGTGTTTGCAATTGAACATTTCATTAAACATAATTAATTTTTTAATAATCAGAATGTTTAATAAAAAATGAAAGCAAACTCTATTCCATTTTAATAATTACAATCAATTTTCAATATTTTATTAATAACAACGAAATTCATTACGGCTATCAATTTATTTTTATTATAATTATAATTAACAATATTTAAGCTTATCAATTATAAAACTGAAATTTTTGCTGCTTGAAAATAATTATCTCGCTCATTGTATTACAATATGAAATGCTTATTTTCAATTATTGAAATAACAAAATTTTTAATAAAAAAAAGCGCATCATAGCAATGAAGCGCTTCTGTTAATTTAGTGTGATTTTTTTAGCGGCGTAACATTTTAATAATTATTTGTTTTATCACAGTAGAATAATATTGTTATCCCGACATTTTTCAATCATCTCAGCAGACCATATACTGCTTTGAATTTCTCCGATATGAGCCTTACGAAGATACAACATACATAACCTGGACTGTCCAATGCCTCCCCCAATTGAAAGCGGTAATCCTCCGCTCAACAATCGTTTATGAAAATAGAGTTCTTTTCTTTCTGATACATTACAAATTTCTAATTGTTTATTTAGTGAATTTTTATCGACCCTGATTCCCATAGATGAAAGTTCGTAAGCGCAATCCAGTATCGGATTATGAACAATAATATCACCATTCAGCCCCTTAAATTTACTGTTTGAAGCTGAAGACCAATCATCGTAATCCGGAGCTCTTCCATCATGCGGCTTACCATCTTGTAAATCCCCGCCAATACCAATGATAAAAACTGCGCCAAATTTCTTACAAACTTGATATTCCCTTTCTGCTGCCGACAAATCTGGATACTCTGCTGCGAGTTCTTCACTATGTATGAAAGTAATTTGTTCTGGTAAAATCGGGGTAATTACAGAATAACTGTAACAAATATATTTTTCCGTCCGTCTAATCACATTATAAATTTTATTCACGACACATTTTAAAAAATCAAGATTTCTTTCTTGTTTTGAAATGACCTTTTCCCAATCCCATTGGTCAATATATAATGAGTGAATATTGTCAAGTTCCTCATCCGGGCGGATTGCGTTCATGTCAGCATAAAGTCCGCTGCCCGGCTGGAACCCATAATCAGCGAGCATCATCCGCTTCCATTTAGCCAAAGATTGAACTATCTCTGCGTCGATATCATCCAACGCTTTAATTTTAAAAGAAACCGGTCGTTCGACTCCGTTTAAATCATCGTTTATACCAGTTCCGGCTTTTACAAAAATTGGAGCAGTTACTCTCAATAAATTTAATTCAAAAGCTAAATTAGTTTGAAAAAATTCTTTGATCAATCTAATTGCATTTTCAGTCTGTTTGAGATCCAGAATATTTTTGTAGTTTTTAGGCAAGATCAGATTGCTTTGCATTGGAGTCTCCTTATTTGGTTTTTTAATTAAAGTATTTCTATTCAATATTATATTTCATCGAAATAGAATTCTTCGCTCAATATATCTCTTGTCGTTTTTTTCACAAAAGAGCGATTGTATTTTCGGTCATCCTCGATAATCCTGGTATATGGTTTTATCTGCCAGGTGTGTCGCTGCTTTTTTCTGATTTCTTTTTTGTTTATTGTTATTTTCATGGCTATTCCTTAAAAATTAAATTGACTTGATAACAAAATTTTCAGGATCAATTTTTATATTTCTTAAGTTGACACCAATTGACTTCGGCTAGATCTATCCGATTTGTGATCTATTCCAATTATTCTGGCTTGTCCAGGTTGTGAATAAATTCCATTTCAAACCTTCATTTTTTTTTATCTTTTGGGTTCTCATTCGGCGAATCAATTAATAATAGAAATCTGCCGAAGGAAGATTGTTTCTATCAGTTGGAATTTTTTACAACGCACCTCTATTTTTAAAATACTTTTGACTCTAATTTTTCCAACTAATCTAAAACTAAAAAACCCATCACCGACGGTCGATGATGGGTTCAATTTTAAATTTCTTTAAAAATACTAATCACTGTCAGTGAAAAATAGCCAAACGGATAATTCCGTTGAATTAACCGGGTTATAATTATTGTGCTGGTTATTAATTGTGTGCATATCTACGTTTAAATTATTTCTCATAATTTTCCTGAATTTTCAATTATACTTAATTTAAAATATAATGATTCTAAATCTTTTTGTCAAGCATTTTTTTAAAAATACGATTTAAAACTATTTCAAAAATAGGACGACGATACATTTAACTGATTCTCCTTGACAATTTACTCAATGCGTTGAGTAAAATGCAAGCACTTTTTTCACAAATTAAATAATTTTTAAAAGCATATCACTGTAAGAACAATCGAGCAAATCTTCATCCTGAATCTTAAATAATTCCATGAAATTTTTACATTGTTCAAGCAACCGTTCACGCCCAATATCACCTGCCTTATCTATCGCTTCAATCTCAACAAAAGAACCGAGCTTTTCCACACTGTCAATGTGAAATTTAATATTGTCAACTAAATAAATCTCCCGTGCTTTTTTCACGACAACCAGAACCCCCAGGGCATTCGTCAACACTTCTTTAAGAGAAGAATTTGAATTTGGTTGATAAAGCGTCACGATGGAATCTTTTGGTCCTGCTTCATTCTCACGATTGTAATGAATGAGATGATTTTCAACATTCCCTTCACGGAGCTTTAACCTGCCGAATTTGCTATTAAAGTATGTATCAGTCTGATGGTCCAGCCCTTTAAAAACTGCGTTTAGTTCGTTTAATATTTTCCGCACTGAATCGGTATTATGGCATCTAACTTTTATTTCTATGTTTAGATGGCTCATTTTTGAAATTCATGTTCTACGTTCAAAGTTTCATACTAGGTTCATTATCAATAACTCTGTAACTTTTAACTTAAAACTGGCAACTTTAAACTTTTAAATATTATCTCATTTTTCTTATTCTTACTTCAATGTTTTTATTATCTTTTAACAAATCGACAAGCCTGGCTGGATCTGTTTCTCCATAATGGTAGGGATATAATATTTTGGGATTGAACATTTTTGCAGCATCAACAACCATTTCTGGCGTCATTGTGTAAGGCAAATTCATCGGCAAAAAAGCAATATCAATATTATTTAAATTTTTCATTTCGGGTATATTTTCAGTATCGGCAGCTATATACATTCTTTTGTCGCCAAAAGTGATCACATATCCGTTTCCATCTCCTTTGTGATGAAAGGGTTTTCCACTTTTTCGCTTATGAAGAATATTGTAAGCGGGAACAGCTTCCATTTTCAATCCCGATACATTTTTGACATCTCCATTTTTCATAACAATGCCACTTACTCCTTGTTCAGCACAAATTTCTGTCAAAACAATATCAGTTTTTTTAGTGGTTAACATTCTTATTACATCGAGATCGAAATGGTCTGAATGCTCATGTGTAATAAGGATTAAATCGGCTTTGGGCATAGTTGAATAATCCGCTTCACGACTCACAGGATCGACATGGATGACCTTACCTGCAAACTTAAACATTAAAGATTAAAGATGCATGACCGATAAAAGTGATTTCCAGATCACCCTGTGAAGTTTTGATGATGTCTTTTTCAAATCTTTGTTGAGCCGATAATAACAATGCCGAAATTAATGGAACAGAAATAGTTAATGTTATAATTTTTATCATCTTATTACTTCTTTCTGTGATTAATTTTATAGAGTTCTGCAAAGCAGGCTTTTTGGAAAATTTATCATGGTTCGACTCCGCTCACCATGAAATCCTTCGGACTTTAATTTTCAATCATTTAGGCGAAGCTTCATCCTGAGTCCCGACAGGTCGGGAAAGGATGATATTTCTACAACGCTATTTTACAGAACTCTATTGACTAATTTTATTATAAAATCACTTCATTAACCTTTTTACTTCATCAACAAGTCTATTCTTAACATCATCCCACTCAATTTTTTTTATCATTTTGGGCATAGGTTGTTGTTCCGCATCTTCAAAATAGACCAACGATTTCAGCAAATGGTAATTGTTACTTATTTCGAGTCCAAATTTATTCTTGTATTCTTTAAAAATTTCTTCCAATGAATAATAATCAAGCAAGAAAAATAGATCAATAAAATCTTTTTTACTTCCTCGCCCAGAGATTGCGCTAAGCTTCATTAACGCAATATCGAACATATCGGCAATTAAAATATTTTTATAACGAAGTAACTTCCTTACTGCTGGATATTCATATTTTAAAAATGAGATATTTACACTATTTAGCAAACCGTTAATCGTATTTTCTGCTTCATTAAACAACTCGAAATCACCCAATTCGATTAGTTTATTAATTATCTCTCTATTAGTAAAATCCTTATCAATAAAAAAATCAAAGTCAATTGACTGGCGGTGTCCGATTTGGAGAGCAAGAGAGGTTCCCCCCACCAGATAAAATGGCTTTATCCATTCCTCATTGGATAGCATTTCAAATAAATTGAGTTGTTCTTCGGGTAAAACGTCAAAATGGAAAATACTATTCATTCAACATTATTCTCCAATAATTTTTAGTTTTCTTATCCAAATTTCTGCTTTTATCCACTACTCCCTGCAACTGTTCTTTGCTTAAATTTTGAAGCAGCCATTTTATTGAGTAATCGTCTCCCAAATTAAGTATCCGTTCAGCGATAAAAAAGGAATATTTATCCATATTTAACACATCAAAATCACAATCCCAGAAATATTTTCTTAACTTTTCGGGAAGATGGGTTGAGTTGTTTTTGAAATTCATAATTTTATATATCGTTAAAGTCTTAGCAGAATCCTTTAAAATACTTTTCAAGTTTATCAATAATATCACTTCTCTAGATAAATTCATTTTAAGATAACACCATTTAATATCTTTCTGACCATAATTTTTATCTGTAATTTGTTTTCTAAAAAAGTTGGTAGTCCTTTATTATCCAACGAGAGCATATATATTTCATCCAAAAATTCTAATAACCTTCTAAATGATTCACTGTCTGAATATTCAGTCGCCCATCTTTCCTTTCCAATTGCCCCATCAACTCATACTTTGCTTTAAATTGCTGGTATTCTTTTTTTGTCATTAACATAATAGCAACCCGATAATAATTATGAAATCTCTTTCTTGATCTTTAAATTTCTTTTCTTCTATTGCCAGGGATGACCCACGTTTAATAAATTATGAAGGTGATACCGAATACTTTTTTGAGAGTCTTTCAATTGTTTTAATATCGTCCATTTTATTTCTCCGTATTACTACTAATTTGTTTCTCTATTTCTCTAATCATAATTTAAAACAATAAATAGATTTATGCAAGTATTAATTCATTGCGCACAAAAGTCTTTAATATGATTTCCTGATTGCTTTAATATACTCGAAATTTCAAAAAAAATCCAACAGCTTTTATTTGCTACTGGATTTGTACAATCACTTACTAATTTATAAAGAGAAAAATTATATGCAGATTAATCTCAATTTCACAACTTTAGGATTTATAAACATTTTATATCAAGTGATAGATTAAAAACATTAAATCCTTTCTGCATTTTGCTGTGCCAGTAAACTCAATTCGGCAGCCTTAAAAGTATGTGCCTGACTCATCGCGTTTTCAGTACGATTAAGACAATCCAAAATGAGCGCTGTAAAATAGGGAAAACCGACTTTCCCCTTAACGGAAAAATGTTTCTCGCCTTCACTATTGACTAAATAAACCTGGTCTCCATCCTGGCTTTTTGCAATATCAATATATTTACGAATCTCAATATAACCTTCGGTTCCCAAAATGATTGTTCTACCATCGCCCCATGTTCCCAAACCATCCGGTGTAAACCAATCAACCCGAAAATAATTAGTCGCGCCATTGTCCGCAATAAGGTTCGTCTCTCCAAAATCTTCCAATTCAGGAAACGCCGGATGGTGAAAATTTTTCACGAAGCTATGCACCACCTCTGCATTTTTAGCTCCAGCGTAATAAAGAAACTGTTCAACCTGGTGACTGCCAATATCGCACAATATTCCACCGTAGTTTGTTTTTTTAAAAAACCAGTCAGGTCTTTTAGAAGCATCTAATCGATGCGGACCAAGCCCTATAACTTGTATCACCTTTCCAATAGCATCTTGTTGAATTAATTGACCTGCAAATATTCCGCTTTCGCTGCCTATTCTTTCGCTGTAACACACTGCCCATATTTTACCAGTTTGTACGACCTTTTTCTTCGCTTCTTCAAGCTGCGCCAAAGTTGTAAATGGCGCTTTATCTGAGAAGAAATCTTTCCCAGAATCTAAAACCCGAATTCCTAAAGGGCCTCTTTCAGATGGCACATCAGCCGATGCCACCATCTGTATCGTCGGATCCTGCAAAATTTCTTCTTCACCGGATACCAGTGCGGCATCTTTAAATTCCTCTCTAAATTTTCCAGCTTTAGCAGGATCTTTGTCCCAAACTTTTATTACTTTGCCCCCTGCATTTTCTAAATTCTTACACATCCCATAAATATGCCCATGTTCCAAACCAATCGCTGCGATCTGGAATTCTCCTATTTCACAAGCTTTATCTATAAAAGCTTCTGGCGCATAATTCATTCCGCTTGACATTTTCTTTCTCCTTCCAGAGCATTAGACGTTAAGGTTACTTTTTGATGCTGAACACTCGATTCTTGATACCTGGAATGGGGATCAAGTATCAATCGTCTAAAATCAAGCATTGTTTTCATTAGTCTATTACCCTCCGCCAACCATTTGAAATAGCTTAACGTTATCACCATTTTTCAGTATATGGTCTGATTTTATTCTCGATCCGTTCAACGCAGGAAATGCAACCTGATTTTTCGGCACGCCGGACTTTAATATCAGTTCACCTACAGTCGTTCCTTCGGAAACATCAAATATTTTTTTTGATTCATTGTTGTTGAATTTCTTTAAAGACCCATGATATATTAATTGTACATTCATAATAAATTGTTTTTAAAATATTTGCAATTTAAAAATAAAAGGTGTAAAGCTCGTCAAATAAACACTCAAACCATCAAAATTTGGTAAAGCGCCGCGTAATTGCGTCCAGCTATGTTCTTTTTTTCCGGGACCAAATTCGATTGTTTCATTTTCAAAAATATATTTACCAAATCCTTGCTTCAAAATAAATCCATGCTCAACTTCTGGTATTTTTTCCACGCCCAATAATTTCCCACTGTGTCTGAATCCCAGTTCAATTGACAATGGAATATTATCTGTACTCCCAACATCAAATGTTAATTCGAATTTACCATCTTTTTCCATAATGGTAACAACAGCCTCATAGTGTTGAATTTCACTTTGAGGACGTAAAGATCGATCCATTTTATTCCAATCACCATCACCAGGCAGCTTCTCCTTTGGGAAGGGTTGATAATAAGGACCTGCTAATTGCTGTCGCAAAATATATTTACCATTTTGAATTTCCAGTGCCCTTCCTTTAAATTGTCCTTTTCCGAAAAAAGCTGAGGCAAATCGAATCGATTCTAATCCCGCTTTGCCTTTCATAAAGGAGAAGAAATGTGGATTATTGGCAATAATTGTTGCACTGACCTGTTCACGGCGGATACGCACCAGGTCGGAGTGAATAAATATTTTTTCATAATCTGTTGGTAGATCAACATTATCAGGCATTTGTTGGTTCAAAATTTGATCTTCTAAAAAAAAGATCAAAAACCAAACAAGGTTTTTTGAAGCTGTTTTTTCAATCCATCGAGCCATCGCAGCAAATTGACCGTTTTTTTCCTGAATAGCCATGTAGCGATAGGAATAATAATAGCTAGCCATTGAGCCGCGCTGGTATTGATCCTGCCTTTTGGATGCAGCGGTGACAAGTTCACCATCCGCATGAACATAGTATATACTCATATCAAGATTACGGTGCACAGCATTGAGCAATTCCGGTTTATTTAGAAACCGGGCAATGGTAATAAGACAACGATCAGTCAAAGGGTTGTAAATCGAAGCGCTCTTTTCACTGAATTGACCATCTGCGTCAATATCAATTTTTTCTAGCAACCATTCTTCAATCCTGTTGAGATATTTTTCATTGGGAAATAATGAATAAATTCTCGACAATGCCATACAAACAACCCAGCGATGATTCGGTGTATGAATACCACCAACAGATAATGCATCACCTGCTTTTAAAATAAATTTCTTTAAATTCTCTTTCACATTTTTTGTTTGAGAAGAGCTTAATCGATTCAAAACAAACAACCCAATGCACAATGGTTCTAAAACAAATCCTGTGTCAGGAGTTGAATGAAAGTTAGTTGTAAGTAAATCAATTGTGCCATCTTCATGTTGGGCTTTTAATAAATATAAAGAAGCGTAATTCATTCGCTCAATAAGACTGTCTGATTTATAAAATTCTGATTCCGGTGAAACATAAGCAGAAATCATAACCTTAATAAATTCAGCAGTTCCACCCGTGGTGTGTATTTCATAATCATCGAGCACGCCGCCGAACCAGGGATGCGATTTATCCAATTCCTGCCGTTTCATTAATTCCTGGCATAAATGATCATTTAATCGAACAAGATTTTGAAAAAGAGAATCGCTGGAAACATTTTCTTTTTGTTGAGCATAAATGATTGAATTTACATTATTCAATAAATTTGAAGAAAATAATGACACACCAGATAATTTAATAAACTCGCGTCGTTCCACAAAAACTCCATTTATTTAAAATTGACATTCTGAAAATAATTATTACCAGTTTATTCACTGCCTATCCATATTTTTTTTAATAAATCTTTCTTTCCACTTACAATGCTATATTTGTCATCTGAAACATCGATTTCAAAAATAGGGACGATACTTTTTAGTTCCAATTCAATTCCTGCCATTATTAATTTTGATCCATTGGCGATAACTAATTTCTTTATTTTTTTGTCTTCTCCTGTTCTGATTAAACACAATTCTGCATCTGTTTTAATGCTGGACTCTTGCGGAAAAACTGATAAATTTGTAATTAAGAAGGAAGTCAATTTTATTCCATTTTCACTATCTCTGACAATAATAATATCGTTTTCTTTATTTATAAAATTCACACCAACACACACATCTTTGTCGGAAAAAATTTCCCCTTCTTCCGCCTTCAATGAAATGCGATTTACCGAATGAATCTTTGATTTGTTTTCATAAGGTTCGAGAATGCCAACAAATGTTGTTGCTGCAGATGAATCATTTTTATTTCTGATCATCAGACTTTTTATGAGCGTATCTCCCCTGTCAAAACCAAAAGCAATCCAGGTATCTGCTAATGAAGCACTAATATTTGAAGTTAAATCACGATAGATCAGATGCACATCCTTTTTCGGCGTCAAATAATTATAATAGTCATAAATTTCCCAATCAGCCGACCAATTTTTCCCCGGAGAAAAATCAGTTAAAAAATTCGTCATTTGAGTATCAAAACCATAATCCTTTTCTGGCGACAAAGATAAGTTTTTAGTCGTGACATCACCCAAATAGCCATGAAAAAATTTTGCATGATCCTTACCACCTTCTACTCGAAAAACATCTAAAATGTAAGAATCTGCCTCATCCATATCAATTAATACAACCGTACGTTCAAACTGATTAAGCGTAACTGTTTCATGTAGATTTTTCCCATCGACACGAATGGCTTTAAAATTTTTCCCGATTGCCCACAGCGTTGTTTTTCCTTTTTGGTGCCTTTTTAATGGATTCAGTTGTTCTTTTAAACTTTCTTTCTCTTTATGTCCAATATTCTCCATTTGATCTTCACCATCGACAACGACAGTATTGTGAGCCGCAGTCTTACGATACCAGATTGCTTTTGGTGAAAACCACCCGCCATATTGCACGGCTGGGTAGCCAAAGCCGGGCAATAAATCCAATCCTTTGGCGAATAAACCAATGTTCAATCCATTCGCCTGGCAATGATTACCACCAATGTCATAATCGATCCATAGGACCCTGCTGTTTTTCCCGTATCCACTTCTCATTAAAGCGAGACACCAATCCTGCAAATTAATTGATTCAGAATTAATCTGTTCACCTGCTTCCGTAATAATTTTCTGCACTTCGAACTGAACTTCTTTTTCATTTTCAGAGAAAAAATCAAAAAGTAATCCTTCAACGGAGCTGTTATTTTCCCGGTACAAAATTCTCACATAATCAGTATCACCTGTTATTTTGAAAAATTTCCAAAACAAATTGTAAACTGAAACAAAAGGAAAATCCCGGTAACTTTTTCCAATTGGATTTTTATTAAAAAAAGCGCCAACATAATTTGTTACCTTTTCCGCAAAACGACCAGTATCGCCAATTCTGGGATAATACTCTTCATCAAACCAGGTGTCGATGTGAAAGCGATAAGTTTTTTTTAGATTTGGAATTGTTTCAAATAATTTCCCAATTAGGTTTTCATCAATTCGATCATAAAATGCCAAAAACTGAGCCAAAGTTTTTGGCACAGAAGCGCTGTATGAAGCCAGACCTTTTTCTCCGCTTAATCCATCAACAGCAGTGGCTTTGCTTACCATTTTTTCTATATCTTTGACGACATCTGATTTTGCTTGTTGCCAGGACAAAATGGTTTTAATAATAATGAATGTGATATCCGTTTGTGGAAAATTGCTTTCAATTTTATAGCGATTTTTTTGAGCATCAAGAAAAATTCTATTTTCAATATTACTTTGAATGAGCTTAAAATTTGTTTTTGAATTATTCAAGTTATGTTGTTTTGCTTTTGACGACAAAAAATGAACTAATTTTCTATCACCTTTAATTCCATCAAAAATCTGGTCATAAGCAAGCGCAAACAACCTGACCTCAACGCAGGCGTCATGCCAGACAGAGACATATCCCTTTCCAATTACTGTGTCCTGTTTCTCGTAAGTGAATCCCTGTTTGCTAAAATCGAATAGCGGGTAAACATCTGCGATTCTATCCAACAGGATTCCAGCTTTGTGCGCATATTTTTGCTCCTCTGTTATAACATAAGCTAACGAAAGATGATAAATTCCTTCGACAATCATTTTCTTCCACTGCCCATGAATTAAATAAGCTCCTATGAATCTCCAGCGATTTTCACCGGATACAAATCCTTCTCCATCATCAACACCGAACTGGAACAGTGGATCATTCTTTTCAGGATGATCTTCATTAAAAAGGAGTGCTTCATTTGCTATCTGTGGATCAAAAATGTAGTTATCATTTATTCCAGAGAGATAATATGAATAAAAATCATTTTTTGGAAATAGATTATTACAATGCGGACATCTTACCTTCCAGGGATTTAGAAATGGTTCAGTGATCCAATCATACATTCTAACATCATTCTTGCAGGACGGACAAAATCCATTTGACCATACCATCCAGGTGCGGGAAATATTCGGACCAAAAATCAAAGACCATAATTCATCATCGCTTAACTCAAGCCATGGTTTTGCTTTTATTATACATTCATTTTTTATCTGTTGTGCCCATTTTAACTCGCTTATGTTTTTTTGAATTATTTGACGGACTTGTTTATTAAAAAACACGGATTGGTTTTTTAAAATGTCTCCAAAAGCTATATTCTGGAAATGAAGTGTTAATCCAATACTCAAAAGGAAATAAATAAAACATTTTTTCATTTAAATTTCCCCATTAAACTCTTTCACTGCATTAATCATTGCCACAATATTCTCCAGAGGTGTTCGTGCTTGAACGTTATGAATCGAATTGAAAACGAACCCGCCGTTTGAAGAAAATATTTCACACCGTTCAAGCACTTCTTTTCGAACTTCTTCAGCAGAACCAAACGGTAATGTTTTTTGCGTATCAACTCCACCTCCCCAGAATACAATTTGTTCACCATATTTGTTTTTTAATATTTGGGGATCCATTCCTGTTGCTGAACATTGAACCGGGTTGATAATATCAAATCCCGAATCGATAAAATGGGGAATAAAATTTTCTACTGCACCACAGGAGTGTTTGAAAGTTTTCCAGCTTGTATTTTTGTGGATCCATTGATTCACTTTTTTATAATAAGGTGCATAAAGCTCTTCGTAAGTATCAGTCGAACAAAAGCTGGATGTTTGTGTACCGAAATCTGTTCCGCAGACAAAAAAGATATCCAACACATCTCCCATGACAGAATAAAATTTTTCTAAATTTTGCAGCGCAATGTCGCATTGCTTGGAAAAAATTTCATGAATAAAATCGCGTCTCGCCACTGTGGATATGTACCACTCTTCAACATCCCGAATACCTTTTGGATATTTTAAAAATGGCGCAGGAACAAATGCAATATCTCCGAATCCAGTTCCGCCAACGCCTCCGATAACGGCACGATTCGACGCTTTGAGCGCTTGAACCTGTTTCTTATAAAACAGCAAATCTTCATCAGTTATCAGCTTGAATTCTTCGAGATTATCTTCAGGATCCAAATTCTTTTCATCAATTGGTTCCTGCCTGATAATTGAATCAAAAAAGTAACTACCTGGCGGCATTCTACCGCTTGGCGGCGCAGAGAAATCTCCTTCAGGATAAATCAGCAGGTCTCCATTTTGTTCTTGAGTTATATTAAAATTTTCAGGCACAAGTACTTCCTGACCCCACGGTGTTTTAAATTCTTTCCAATTCTCATTATTAAAACCAAACATCGTTTTCTGTGAATTTAGCGGGCTCGTATCAATTCCAAGTATTTCTATTAATTCTTCATCAATTTCACCCAACATTTGATATGGCTCAATTAATTTTACTGGTTGTTTTTCAAGACTGTAAAAATTTCTTAAATCAGCAACATTTGAAATATGCATTCCGGTCACACCTGTTCCTCCAAAATCAATGGGTATTTGATCCGGCTGTTGATGATTTAGTGCCATTTTTACTCTTTCTCTACTATTCATTATTACCTCTCGAATTTTAATTTTTTTTCATTGATATTCCAAAAATGTTTCATACATAGCAATCACATTATCCAAAGGAGTTTCCGGCATTATTGAATGACTGGTGCTGCCAATGTAACCACCGTTAAACTTGCCGAACAAATTTATTAAAGTATGAATTTCATTTTTTACATCTTCTGGCTTTCCGTTAATTAATGTCCCCTGAACATCGACACCCCCATAAAAACAAACATGTCCGCCAAACTCTTTCGCAAGATGAGAAACATCCATTGCCTGCGGCTGAACAGGATTTAAAACATTTAAGCCAATCTCAATTAAATCAGGTAAAATCGCGGTTATGCTTCCGCACAAATGCATCCACATATGGGCGCCGCCAGACCTGACTCGTTCAAACATTTTTTTATAAGACGGCTTATAATATTTTCTCCAGTCATCAGGATTTATCAGTAGCTCCTGCTGGCTGCCCCAATCATCAGAAATAAAAATGCCATCCACATTTCTCTCTAACCATAAATCTATAATTGCCAGGTTGTATTCAACGAGTTTATCACGCAAATAACAAAAATTTTTATTGTCAAGATAAGGATCAATCAAAATATTTTCAAATCCGCGCAGCATCCATAATCGCTCAAATAGTGTAAACCAGACTGAAGCACGAACATATCGCTTTTCCTGACTTAACATTAGTTTGTCAACTTCATCAAATCTTCCATTCAGGTGGGGATCAGGAAAAATAAATCTTTTTAATTTATCATATCCGTCAATCAAAGGGTATGATTCTGTTTTTGCTCCGAAACCATCATCGGTCCAGCCGCACTCCCATTCATCTGTCCATTTTAACGAATCATTTATTTTGACAGGTTCTGTTTTATTTTTTGCAACATGAATATCTGCAACAAGATCATCTTTAAATTTGGATTGCAACCCATGAATTATTTGAACTTTTTCAGGAATCTTTTCATTGATCCAATCTAAATCAATATTAATATGACACGGAATATAGTTTGGATTGTTGAACTCAATCGTCCGAGTATAGTTATCTTTTCCTGAAATCATCATTTCAAATTCTCCTACAATTAATTAAAATTTTTTATAAACCAAACATTTTTTCTTTCAAATCAAGGTAATAAATATAATCATCCGGCGCCACATCCGGCGGACAACGATGGTCACAAAACGGGATAAATCCTCCCCTTTCCACCAATGGCACCAAACCCTCCATATATTTTTTAATTGCACTTTTTCCTTTTCTCATTTCCAGCTTATCAAATCCACCCATAATTCTTAATTCTTTTCCGTACTTATTCAGCAATTCTGCTGGATGACCGCTGCTATTTACTTCATGTGGGAACATACAATTAACACCGGCATCCAAAAAATGTGGCACCAATGGTCTAACATCTCCATCGCAATCAACATACCATAATTTTATGCCCGTATTCACCAACTTTTTGTGAATACGCTTATACCTGGATACAATCACATTTTTAAAAAAATCAACAGAAACGAGCGGACCATTTTTAAAAGCAATGTCTTCCCAACCTAAAGCGTAATCAAATTTGAAATGGGGTAAAACCTGATCCAGCATATCTTCTACCATTAAACAAGCTGTTTCAACCATGTCCTCAACCATATCTGGATAATCATACGTCGCATAGGCTAAACCTTCAAAGGTGAGTGTATCTCTAATTTTGCCAATCATGGAACCAGTGTGAATACCCAGGGGATAATCCCGATCTTCAGAAAATCTATTTTTAAAATGTTCGATATCCACTTTCCTGTTGGGATGATTAACATTCAATCTTTCGGCTTTGATACGTTTCCAATCATCCGGATTTTCTAGCGAAGATTTTAAATATCGCGGGATTGTAGAGTGGTTGTCTTTTGGCAACTCTTCATATAGCCCGTCACTGTTAATTACAATTTTAGTTGTTTCAGTTTCTTCAACCACTTCATTTTCAAAAGGCGGATTGATCCATGTATTTACGTATAAAACTTTTATCGGATCAAAATTAAGCAACAAATCAGCTTCTTCATTTGTTTTAATATTTGCATCGGCAAAAAAAGGCCATTTTTGAAAATTTTCATCCCAAAATCCGAACTCCATATTAAAACAGCGATCAAATGATTTGTAGAGCATTTGGTTATTGAATCGCTCCCGGTCTGTTGTCGTTCCTTTCCATTTTTCTCTAATTGGTTTTATTTTCATTTATAGCTCTCTGTTTAAATTATTTCAAAATTCACAAAAAAACTTACTTTGCAAACTTCGTTTGAAATGTCGGCTTGTTCCCGGCTAATTTCATAAAAATATCTAACGGAACCAATTCAAATTCAGGTCCCAGTTTTTTCAAAATGCGTTTCACTCGATTAATATCGCTGTATTCCCGAACATGCATTAATAAAAAATACGGTCTGTTTGAATTCAAATTAGCTAACTCCATCAAATCAGAGGCAGCTTCATCTTCATCGCGTTTTTCAGACAAATAATAATCGAAAGAAATAAATGGTTTTCCATTTTTTACTGTAAAAGTGTGGCCCGGACGATAGCCATTCGCAAATCCAATAGCATCAGGCATTCCCTTATAATAAGCATCCACTACTTCTTCAGTGAGATCATCATCTACTCCCTCAGATTGCCAGTAATTTGTGTGATCCATAGTTTCAAAAACATTCAGATCCAGCGTTTTCATTAGCTGATATGCTTTTTCCACGACATCAGGGAGATATTCTGCCGGAATTGCTTTCGGATACATGTAACCAGGGCCAGAAAGTGAACCGATAAAATAATCATTCGGCGTTGCCATATCGTAAAAAAATTGCAGCATTGCCGGAGCCAGCCAGGACCAATTCATGGTTACTTCCCAGGCATAAGGAATGTCGCCCCTGCCCGGCTCAGTCCAGGCGCCTAATCCCAGACAATCAGTTTGAATTGAGGCAATGTAAACTTTCTTCTCTGGAACGTATTTTTCCCCCGGTTCAATATTGTGATTATTTTTAAACTTATATCCGGGCGTTACCGAAATTTGATGATTAAAACTCATATTGGGCAGCGTATGTAAACCTTCGACTCTTAACGCATAACTTGATGCTAATTTAACATGTTGAGCTTCCGTATCTTTGCCATACGAATGCCATCCCATCACCAACGACATCGGTTTCATTTCCCGAAAAATTCGTTTAGCAAATTGATATTCCAGCGTATCACTGGGATTTGTAGAAGCATCTGTGAAGAAGGCTTTTTTGTAAATCCCAAAATCTGCCACTCCTGGTTTCATAACTTTACCAGAATGACCGCCCATATAAACGAGGTAATCCTTGCTGCACAGATCCCAGTATTCTTTATAAGCCCACTTATAAATTTTGTAATCACTTTTCCCTGTAAATTTACTACGGAAATCTATTTTTTCGTGAAGGCCAAATTTTTCAGCTAAAGGAATGAGTTCTTCAGAAACCACAATTGAATTGTAAAGCCCGGCAGCAGTAAAAGAAACAATCAGCGATGTCCGAACAGATTTATCCCAGATAATATAACCATCAGCATATTTTGCTAATTTTTCCAGCGCTTCTTCTGCTGTTTTCAACTCCTGAAATTGCATATTTCGGGAATCCTGATAATATTTCATAAGCGGTTCTGAAAACTTAAAATCCCAATCATCAGGATAGAAAAAATATAGCCTGGGAGCCTTTTGATTAGCAACTCCCTGCAGGCTTATTAACATTGCATAAGTGGGCAGATCCCCCTGAATTTCCCAATTAGTTCCAAGCGGCATTACATACATCTGTTCGGCTGCCTCGCCTGCAAATGGGATAGAAATAACAAATAAAAATATAATCATCGAAAATATTAATTTCTTCATCATTTTTCCTTTCAAAATTTATTCTTGAACAGTTCTGTCAAATACCAACGTAATTACAGTTGGACGAGTTGACCGTTTTTCTTTAACAGTTAAAACATCACCTTTGCTGTTTAAACCAAATTCATTAACTGTCGTGATTTCTGCTTGTCCCTGCGATACAGCGACAATCTCCTTTGTTTTGGTAGTTAATTTTTTATCGACTTCTTGCCACGATCCGCAAACTGTTTTAACACCATTTACTTTAGCTAAAATTCCCATAAACCAGTTTTTCTGCCAAATAGGAGATTTCACAATAACTTTGCTTGTATCAATACCCGGTTTAAAAGTAACTGAATCAATAAAACTACCATAGCGCTTGTGTGTCCAGTTTTGAATAATAGTTACTTGATTATTTTCTGAAGCAATTTCAAGTTCCAACTGGCGATAACGCCAGGATGCCAAATCTGTGCTTTTTTCACTATTAAGCGTCCATTTGCCATAAATTGTGGCATCGGTTTTTGAACAGGCTTGAATCAGTACCAGCAGCAATATTGGCAACATAATTTTAAAAATTCTTTTTTTCATAAAGACTCCTTATGATTAAAAATTAATAGCCTTCTGTAAAATATCATAACCAAATAATATTTAGTTAGTTAAAAGATCATTTTTTACTTGCATTTCCTCCAAGAATTTCTTATATTTAACATATTAATTAATAATGGCTTGTA
>Ga0075123_10000236_pt1 | contig 28961 bp, 17 predicted proteins | sample AntAceMetag02UKX_FD_69808 | JGI IMG/M metagenome (GOLD analysis project Ga0075123, IMG submission 69808) | Saline lake microbial communities from Ace Lake, Antarctica - Antarctic Ace Lake Metagenome 02UKX | ecosystem: Environmental > Aquatic > Non-marine Saline and Alkaline > Saline | place... | reverse complement strand
TCCACGTGACACAGGGCGAAGGCCATATTAAACCGGGGCGGCGATGCGGCAGGTTGCGCGCGGTTTTTATGCACTTTGCAGCCATGGTTGTTGTCATCTCGCCGTTAGTGGTGGGCGAATTAGTGCTGAGATTGTGTGTTTCCGCCCCTGCGGTCGGTCTGGACGATCCCTACGTCTCTTTCAGCGGCCTGCGTCCTCTGTTTGTCCTCGATTCAACGGGCAGTCGTTTCGAGATGGCGGAGCAGCGCCTGAGTTACTTTCGCCCGCAGTCGTTCGCCGCGAAGAAGGCTCGGCAGACGTTTCGAATCTTCTGCCTCGGCGGTTCAACCGTGCAGGGACGACCCTATTCGACGGAGACGTCCTTTACGAGTTGGCTCAAGCTTAACCTGCGTGCCGCCCGGCCTGGAACGGACTGGGAAGTCGTCAACTGCGGCGGAATCTCCTACGCCAGCTATCGTCTCGTGCCCATCATGCGGGAACTTCTCGAGCATGAGCCGGATTTATTCATAATCTACACGGGCCATAACGAATTCATCGAGGACAGGACATACCAGGCTCTCAAGAGAACGCCGCGCGCACTTATTCGGCTGCACGAATTGATGCTGAACCTGCGCAGCTACAGCCTTGCGCACCGGTGGCTGTCGGGGCGCAGCGCCAGACGAGGGGATACTGAAGGGGCGTCGAAGACTGTTCTGCCGGTTGAAGTTAAGGCCAGGCTGGACTTTCGCGACGGGCTGGAATCCTACTATCGCGACGAGACGTGGCGTCGGGGCACGATCGAACACTTCCGGCGAAATCTGGAAACTATGGTGCGGATGTCACGCAGTGCGGGCGTGCCGGTCATCTTAGTGAATCCGGTTACGAACTTGAAGGACTGTCCTCCTTTTAAGTCGGAGTTTCGGGAGGACCTGTCGGAGCTTGAGAAGGAACGCGTGGTCGAACTTTGGGAGCAGGCCGGGAAACTGGACTGGGCTGATGCGTACGGCAAGATCAGGCTCCTCGAACAGGCTGCTGCGCTCGATAACAGGCATGCCGGACTGCTTTATTTGACAGGCAAGTGTTACGAGTACATTGGTCGCTCGGCCGAAGCAAAGAGTTGGTTTGTGGCGGCGAAGGAGGAGGACATTTGTCCATTGCGGATTCTGGAGCCTATGCAAGAGGCCATTCAGCAAGTCATCGCGAAACATCGTGCGCCGTTTGTGGATGTCAAGGCGCTGATCGAGGCGCGCACCGAGGATGGAATCCCTGGCAATGAATGGCTATTGGATCACGTGCATCCGAACATTGCCGGCCACCAGTTGATTGCCGATTCACTATACGCCGTCATGGAGAAAATGAAACTGGTAGAGACGCCCGAGGATTGGCGGGCGAGGCGGGATGAACTATGGCGGGCTCACCTTGGCTCCCTTGACGAAGCCTACTATGCGCACGGGTCGGCCCGGCTCAAGAGGCTGCAAGAATGGAGTCGCAGCCGTATTGACAATGCGCCTCCGCGTCCATCCGCGCCCACTGGGAACTAACTTTCCGTCAATCTTGCAGCGTATCAATGCAGGTGCGCATGGTGGTTTATTCGCTGAGTTTGACTGCCGTGCCGTAGGCGAATAGTTCGGCGGCGCTGCCTACTACGCTGGTTGTCATGTAGCGGACGTTTATTACCGCGTCGGCGCCCATTTTTGCGGCCTGTGCGATCATCCTGTTGGTGGCTGTTGTGCGGGCTCTTCCCATCATGTCGGTGTACTCGGTCAGTTCGCCGCCGAGGACGAGTCTGATCAGGGCCGACAGATCTTTGCCGAGCCAGATGGCGAAGACGGTATGACCCTGGACGAGACCGAGGATTTCACGCGTCTGACGGCCGGGGACTGCATCGGAATTCAACAGCAATACCGTGCTGTCAGGTTCGGTAGGCAGCGGTGTCTCTGCTTTTGTCTGCTTTGTCTTTGTTTCCAGAGCAACCGTCAGCAGGACGACGAGGATGCCGCCTAAAAGACTGAAGACCGCTATCCTGAGCCACCAGGGGACGGCCGGATCTTCGGTGGTGATCACATGCCAGGGTACGCCGGCAAAAATAGTAGTGAACAACCCCAACACAAATACTAACGAACCAATTTGTCGAATGACTTTCATAACTTCCCCTTTCTAAAATCTCAGCTAATGCAAGGCTCATCCGCTTGCTGGGCCAACGTGCGACAAATCAAGACCACTGATTGGTGGCCCAATATCATGCATCGGCTATCATTTCCCAGTATGTTGACACTTCGAAGCCTGCTTGATATTCGAATTGTTCTGTGATTTTAAAATGAATGACTGCTTTGTTCTTTGTTATTAAGTTGCCCTCTATTGTTATGGAAACATCTGAACAGCGATCGATTATGTTCGGTGTAAAATCGCTTAACATCATCATGGGAGTTTCAATGAGCCCATTTGACGTACTGTTAACCTGTGTGTAAGCCTCCAGGCTTCTCTCCCAATTCATTGGAAAGTCTTGAATTTCTCCATCAGTATATTGAACTGAAATATGGGAAATAATAATCTTTGAATATTCTTGAGATTTATCCCAAATCTGAATCCGAAGCGAGTATGGCAATTTAGTATAATGATAGAATCCAACAAAGGGAATTCCGCCGCCAGTTAAATTCGAGCATATCCAAATGTCGGATTGTAAGCCTTCCACGAAGATGATATCCCTCTGCCCTCCAAAATCCTCCCAATTATAAATTACAATCCCCCCTGTCAGTAGAGCATAAATTACGTAACCTCCGATCAGGATTAGCAATATAATCCATTTCTTCTTCATATTTCTTTTTGATTAGCCGCTGATTATGCAGTTTCGGCTTAAGTCCCCAAAACAGCAATTTGTTGTTCCAATTCCATGTATTATCCGGAGATTGATTTTCATGCATCCAAGCGAAGGGCCCCATCTCCTGCGAATGTGGGTAACGCCGAGCCGACCCCCGTCAAAGATGTCAGGATGTCGACTCGCACGGGAGCGACACCGAGTTGAACAACCATCTCACGGGTCTGGAAATCTGCGGTTGTCAGGTTGGCGTCTGCGAAACCAAAGTCCGCAAGAGCGGCCAGGATTCGTTGGGCATTATGCTCATCTGCTTTGACAAGTATGTCTAAATCGCCGGTATACCTCGGTGCGCCATGAAAGGCCAGGGCGTAACCGCCAACAATCACATACTCAACATTGTGCTCGTTTAACAACGCGAGCAATTCTTTGAAGTCTCTTTGAACTTCCATGATATTGACTTCGTAAAATCTCCACTGCCGAAAGGCGCTGCTCAGGCGGTCTGCTCAGCCAATAAGCCAGATCCTGCTCTCTCGAGGACGAATCATTCAATTTATGTTTGGCAACAACTTTTGCAATCATTCTCTTGGTCCACCAAGGCTACGCTTTATCCAAAAGCAAACCACAACGTCTACAGTCTATACCGACAGACCAAATTAAGCAAGTAAAATCCACCAACTATATTGGTCTTTAGATTGACCTGAATGGTTCGTCTTTTCGAGGAAAATTTCGGTTGGCGGCGGAGATATTTTCTCATACTAAAACTGATTGCAGAAAGACCGGATTGATGCTATATTGTTGAGGTCGCTTTGGAGAGGTGTCCGAGTGGCTTAAGGAGCAGCCTTGGAAAGGCTGTGTAGGGCTTGTCCCTACCAAGGGTTCGAATCCCTTCCTCTCCGGTTTTTCGTATTGCCCCGCAAGGGGCCTTGAAGGCGTGGCGCGTATATCGTATTGCGCGCAACATGGTGGTGAGTGGGGAATTAATGTGTCTTCAAAAAAGGGTTCCTGCACTAACAGTTGAAAGCTATGAAGCGGATTATTTCGGTATCGCGGCGGACGGATATTCCTGGTTTTTACGGTGATTGGTTTATGGAGCGGGTGACGACCGGGTTTGCGGGGGTGGTGCATCCTTTCGGCGGCAAGAGATACGTTGTTTCACTCAAGCCAGAAGATGTTGTCTGTTTTGTGTTCTGGTCGAAGAATTTTGGACCTTTTCTTGAGGATTTGAAGATTCTCGATGGTCTGGGTTACCGGTTTTATTTCAATTATACCGTTACCGCCTTGCCGCCGGTTTTTGAGAGTAATCTGGACAGGCAGGCGGCAATCGATGCGCTGAAGCAGTTGAGCAAGACTTATTCGCCGAAGCATATTAACTGGCGGTTTGATCCGATTATTATCTCGAGTGTCTGCGACCGGCAGTACTATGTCACGGCGTTCGAGAGGATGGCGGCTGAGTTCGAGGGATTGGTCGAGCGATGCTATTTCAGCTTCGTTACAAATTACGGCAAGGTTATTCGTAATTTCGCCGAATTTGAAAAGGAGCACGGCATCAAGATTCTCGATCCGGGTGAGGACTTCAAAATTGACATGGCAAATGAATTAGCCGATATCGCAGCCGGTCGGGGGATTCAAATGTATTCGTGCTGCGGCGATTATCTGCTCAGCGACAAAATCAAGATGGCTCACTGTATTGACGGCCGAATTGTTGAAGATCTGTTTTCGCCGAAGGGTATTAACTTCCGCGACAAACCGACAAGGAAGCACTGCGGCTGCACCGAGAGCATCGACATCGGCACCTACGACACGTGCCCCCACGGCTGCACATACTGCTACGCAAACACAAACAAACAAAGAGCCTCAAAGGCCTTCAACAACCACGACAAGACTTCGGTCTTCCTGGGCTACACCAAACCTCAATCCGACCGCTGGCTTTCAGAGATAAAGAACTGCGAAGCATAAAAGCCTAAGTGGAGGTGACAAACGGCGCCAGATCGCTGGGGGGCGTCCGGTAACGTAGTGTCTACCTGCATCCTCTGCGAGGTTAATCTTTTTTGTGAAACGGCCCTGCCAATGTGACGATAATTCTATTGACCAGGTTGACTCAAGGCCACGGGTCTATTTGAGACCTCCACTTGCCGGTTCGAGAGATGATTTTCGGACATTTGGTTTGTAACTGTGTTACCCGGTAGAATTGGGAGCCTTATTAACGATTTTTGAAAAAATGTTCTATGAGTTCAAAAGGAGATGAGCTGATGAGTAAACGAATTCCTGTTTTAGTAATTGAGGATGAAGAGCCTCTGCGGAAGGTGTTGGAATACAATCTGCGATTGGATGGGTTCGAGGTGTATCTGGCCGAAGACGGACCTAATGGCCTCGAAGTTGCCCGGAAGAAAAAACCCAAATTGATTTTGTTGGACTGGATGATGCCGGAGATGGACGGACTGGAAGTTCTTTCTGAGCTTAAGCATGACAGGAGAACAGAACATATACCTGTGTTTATGCTGACAGCCAAAGGTATGCTGGGCGACATCGACCGGGCATTTGATGTCGGGGCTGATGATTACATTACCAAGCCATTCGAGCCGGTTGACCTGGGCAAAACAATAAAGAGAAAACTGGAAGAATCTGCAAAGGTGAAAAGCAAGTGAAAACGTGCCCGGTTTTTTTGCCGTAAACAAGTAAGCAAGCCTGTATTGGGATCCTGTTTTTGTGAGCAGTACAAGATATAAAGTTTTGCTGATCGAAGATGATGAGTGTGACCGGATGGCCTTTAGGCGTCTGGTCAAGAAGGAAGAACTTGGGTACGATTACGCCTTAGCCGACTCCGTTTGTGAAGCTCAGAGGATATTGGCTTTGGAAAAGTTCGATGTTGTGGTCACCGACCACGAACTCGGCGATGGTACTGCGTTTGATGTCCTGGATTTAATAGAAGAGACGCCGGTCATTTTCACTACCGGCGCAGGGGATGAGAAAGTCGCTGTTAAGGCGATGAAAGCGGGGGCCTATGATTACTTGCCAAAGGATATTGAACGTAATTATCTGGAAGTCCTGCCATACGTTGTAGAAAATGCGGTCAAGCATCAAAAGACGAAGGATAAATTGAAAGCGTATCACAATGACCTCATAGAACGCACCGAGCAGCTTGCCGCAGAAAAAGAACTGTTATCTGTAACACTTTCCAGTATGGGTGATGCCGTAATTGCGGTGGACGTGGGGAAACGAATTACTCTGTTTAACAAAATCGCCGAAAATCTGACGAAATGGAAATCCGAAGAAGCTCGCGGGAAAATAGTGGATGAAGTTTTTCGGATTATTAACGAAAAGACAAAAGCAGCCGTTGAAAACCCCATTGAGAAAGTACTTAGCTCCGGGCGGATAGCAGACCATACCGATCGCACCATTCTTATCGCCAGGGACGGCAGTGAGTGTCCGGTTTCCGCTACGGCGGCTCCGATTCGCAAAAGTGACGCGACTATGCTCGGTGTTGTCATGGTTCTGCGGGACGTCTCCCGTGAGCAGGAAATCGATCGTATGAAAGCGGATTTTGTTTCGTCGGTATCGCACGAGTTGCGGACACCGCTTACTTCTGTCAAGGCGTGCATAGCCACAATCCTGCGCAGTCCGGATATGCCCGATAAAACTAAACGCGAGTTTTACACGACCATCAACAATGAATCAAACCGTTTAGCGAATCTAATCGAGAATATTCTCGATATATCTACGCTTGAATCTGAGAATGCCAGAATTAACCTGGGAACTGTGGATATTTTGTCTATTGTCGATCAGGCCTTATCAGCTTTGAAGCCATTAGCAGATAAGAAGAATATACAACTGAGAAAGAGTATTGACGATGAAATTCACGACCTCGAGGGCGATGACAGCAAGATTCAGTCCGTTGTTATGAACCTGGTTAACAATGCAATCAAGTTCACGCCTGAAAGAGGCCATGTGTCTGTTTCAGTCGGATGCGAAGGTGAAGATGTTGTGATGCGCGTCAGCGATAACGGTGCAGGCATGCCACAAGAGGCTCTTCCAAAAATATTCGACCGGTTTTATCGTGTACACCGACCGGGCAAGCAGATTCAGGGAACAGGTCTGGGGCTGGCAATTGTTAAAGAAATTGTGACGATGCACGGGGGCCGCATTGAGGTTGAAAGCGAGCTGGACCAGGGCACGACGTTCAGCGTATTTCTGCCTTTATGCTTCGAGCCCATGTCAGAAGCGGCGACCGTGAATTAAACGACAGACGACAATAAGTGAGACTACCCTTGGTATATCTACTTGTGATCTTGCCATTAGTTACTTCCGGTGCTGGCCAGCTTAAGTACGAGTTGTTCTATGGCTACCTTTGCTTCTTACCTTAGTTACCAATCTGTCGATATTGTGAATTGTACGCCGCACGAAGAATCTGCATTCCATGCCTGCCAGAAGCCCTAAGCCGGCTCCGGCAATCGCTCCGAGAAATCCGGGCAGCAGACTTATACGAATGTTTTCCTGTATGGCCGACAGACCTCCACCAATATCCACTGACCCATGAGTAGTGCTGACGCCAAGCTTGTAGGCGCCGATTATTGCTCCGGCCACAACCCCGGTTACCAACCAGGCTCTTGGATGCTTGCTCTGTTTGAGTTCTTTGACAGGAAAAGAACCTGCAACAATTATTGAAACTGCGACGAAAAGGATAATCAGCCGCAGAGGCGTTGCGTTGATCGCATAGGGAGGTATTTCTCGCTGGTCCCATACCGGCACCGGCAGGCCTCGTTTGTCTCTGGCTCTGATGTCATCGACGATAGTCTGGCCGGTTATTATTGCACTCGTGGAAAGCGGCGAATTGATTACCGGCGTGCTATACACTTTGTTGGTCACGATTTGAGCCATGTAACGCGGAGGTTGGCCGGAACCCAGCATGGCCTTGGTGCGATTGAAGATCTTTCTTGAACCAGCTTCATCAAACCAAACCGTCACTGCTTCTTGGCCAAACCTGTCTTTGTCCAATGCCACTCTGCGTACATCACTTTGGGTGATATCATTTTCGTGAACTAATACGAGAAGTTCAAGCGATTCATTTTTGGTTCGCCTGGTTATGAGGTCAGGGTTTTTGACTACAGATTCCGCGACACTTTCCAGAGCGTAAACCCACATGGCGATGACTTTGTCATCTCTGGTAACTTCGTGGGCTTCGCTGGCCTTGCCGATTACAGCGACATCAGAGTCCTGTGTAGAACTGGCTGCAATTCTGAACTCCATTGTCCAGGGTGGTTCTTGTTGTGCGAATAGACTTGCGCTCGAATAGAATACGGAGATGAAAGCCAAAAGCAGCGTAGTCTTTACTGTGCATTTTAGCATAGTGACGCTTTTCTCCTCTATGTCGATTCTATTTTGAGGCCAACTGCAATACGAGTTGTTCTATTGCTACCTGGGCTTTTGTTTGGCCGGTTTTTATTGCGTAGTCTGTTTGGGCTAATTGCTTCAGGGTGTCGCCGATTTTTTTTAGGGGCATTTTCCGCAGTGATGTTATGAATCTGTCCTTGTTGCTCCAGATGCGCACCTGGTTTGTTACGCTGTCAGGCCGAACGCCTTTATCGAGCATGACCTTGGCGTTGAACATTTTGCGCAGGTGATATGCGAAGGCGCCGACCACTGTGTACTCTGCTGATTTGTCTTCGGCGAACATACTGCGGAGGCGCTCCACAGCCTGGCGGACATTGCCTGCCAGGCACGAATCGATCACGGCGAATGCATTGAAGAGGCGATTGTGGCCGATCAGCGATTCTATGTGTTTTACGGTTATGGTTTTTTCCGCGTCGGCAAAGACGGCTAACTTATCGATTTCACTGTAGAGGCCGGGGAGGCTGTCACCGGAAAGGTCGACGAGAAGTTGTGCCGCATCTTTAGTCAGTTTCTTGCCGTATGCGTCATCGGCATATTTGATCAGTCGCGGGGGCAGCTCCCAGCTTTTGGGCTCGGTTAGTTTCATCAGCGTCCCGGCCTTTTGCAATTTCTTGGCCAGCTTGGTTCTGGCATCCCAGTTGCGAACGGTCAGGATGAGTATTCCGGTAGGGCAGGGGTTGTCGAAATAAGTTTCGAGGTGGGGTCGGTTTTCGGAGACGAATTTATCTGCGTTCTTTACCGCAACGACTCGTTTGTCGGCCAGGAAGGGGAGCGTGCGAAGCTCATCGAGCACCTCAGAGGCCGTTACTTCGGGGCCATCGGCGGCGAAAAGGGCGGTCATCCTTTGCTCCGGCTCGACGAGGGCGTCAAGCAGCTTTACGTACTCGGCGCTTACCAGAGAATCTTCTTTGCCTGAGATTACGTAAATTGAATCAAACTTCTTGTCGGTCCGGGCTTTACTCATCAGAGATGTAACATAAACATCTCGATTGTTCCTGTCAAACGTCATTTCAGACGGCGGCTATGTTAGCTTGATGACACGGCTGGTTCGCAATGGCTTGGGGCAGGGCAGGGACGTGTTTGGGACCTGTAACGCGGTTTTCTTGCGGAAATGTGCAGTTTTTTAAAAGAATTGTCGATAAATGAAGTGGACTGAATAACTTCTTATTTAAGATAACTTAGCAATTAGGTCTGACAAATGGCAGAGTCAAAGACAGTAGTAAAATCAAGGTCGCCAAACGAGACAGTTGGGAGCGTTACTTCCGAGGGGGTTGTCCCCACGTGCTCGAAATGCGGGAGGAAGCACTTGCCTTTGGACATGTGCGCCGGCGACCAGAGGGGGCGTGCGGATGAGAGTGATCAGTCGCTGGTTTTTGAGGGTGCAGCGCAGGCAGGGGCGCCGTCTGTCGAGAAGTTCACGCCCACGTGCTTGAAATGCGGAAAGAAGCACTGGCCTTTGGATCCTTCGTGCATAGGCGTGCGAGGGGCCAGACGCGAAGCAAAGGCAAAAGTTAAAGCAGAAGCAAAACTCAAAGCCGAGAAGAAGGCCAGGGCCGTGATAGAAGCAAGGGTACAAGCCGAGGAAAAGGCCAGAGCTGAAGCCGATGCGAGAGTTGAAGCTGAGCACAAGCTTAGAGTCGAGGCAGAGGCGCGAGCTTTAGCCCAAGAGAAGGCTCGAGTTGAAGCAGAAGCAAGGGCCAGGGCCGAGGAGAAGATAAGGGTAGAAATTGAGGCCAAAGCTAAAGCGGAAAAAGAACTCAAAACTGAAGCCAAGGCGAGAGGTCGTGCTGAGGAAAGAGCCAGAGACCAGGCAGAAGCCAAAGTGGAAGCTGAGAAGAAGCTACGGGCCGAGGCCGAATCGCGGGCCAATTCCGAGCAGATTGTCAGGGTCAAATTAGAGGCTAGGGCCGAGGCCGAGGAAAGATTGAGGGCTGAAACTGAAGCAAAGTTTGAAGCCGAAAAGAAGCTTCGTGGCGAGGCCGAAGCACGAGCGCGTGCGGAGGAAGCAGCGAGAGCCGAAGCGGAGGCCAGAGCCGAGGCAGAGGAGAGAATCAAGGTTGAGATGGTGGCGAAGGCTGAAGCAGAAGCAAAGCTCAGAGCCGAGTCGGAGGCTCGATGCTGTGCAGAGCAAGCTGCCAGGGCGCAAGCCGAGGCTAAAGTCGAAGCCGAAAAAAAACTTGGAACTGAGGCCAAAGCGAGAGCACAAGCGGAAGAAAGAGCCAGGGCCGAAGCGGAGGCTAAAACCGCGGCTGAGGAAAAGGGCAGGATTGAGGCCGAGGCAAGAGCAGAAGCGGAGAAGAAGCACAGAATCGAGGCGGAGACCAAAGCCAAAACTGAAGAGAAGTTTCGAGCCGAAGCGGAATCGCGAGCGTCTGCGGAAGAAAAGGCCAGGGCTGACGCTGAGGCCAGAGTTGAAGCTGAGAAGAAACTCAGAACCGAAGCCGAAGCGAGGAAGCAGGCGGACAAGAAAGCCAAATTGGAAGCGAAGGCAAAAGCCAAGGCTGTGAAAGAGGTCAGGCTTGAAACTGAAGCCAAAGCCAAGACTGAAGAGAAGCTCAGAATAGAAACTGAAGCTAAAGCCAAAGCCGAAGAAAAGCTCCGAATCGAATCAGAAGCGAGAGCTTGTGCCGAAGAGACGGCGCGATGCGAAGCTGAGGCCAAGGCTTTAGCCGAAGAAAAAGCCCGAGCCGAGATTGAGGCAAGGGCTGAGGCAGAGAAACAACTCAGAACCGAAACCGAGGCGCGAGCTAAGGCGGAGGAGAATATCCGAATCGAAACCGAAGCTAAGGCTGAGGCTGAAAAGAAGCTTCGGGCCGAAGCTAAAGCAAGAGCAGAAGCGGATGAAAAGGCAAGAGTCGAAGCCAAACTTAGAGTTCAGGCCGAGCGAAGTGCCAGAACCGAAGTTGAGACCAAAACCGAAGCAGAAGAAAAGCTACGAGCGGAAGCTGAGAAGCGAGCCTGTGCTGAGGAAGCTGCCAGGGTTGAAGTGGAGGCGAAAACCGAGGCTGAGAAAAAGCTGCGGGACGAAGCCGAATCGCGAGCGTGTGCCGAGGCAAGAGCCAGAGCCCAAGCGGATACCAGGGCTCAGGCTGAGCAAAATGCCAGGGCCGAAGTCGAGGCAAGAACCGACGCGGAGGAGAAGCTCAGAATAGAAACTGAAGCTAAAGCCAAGGCAGAAGAAAAGCTTAGAGTCGAATCAGAAGCGAGAGCTTGTGCCGAAGAGACGGCGCGATGGGAAGCCGAGGCCAAGGCTGTAGCCGAAGAAAAAGCCCGAGCCGAGATCGAGGCAAGGGCTGAGGCAGAGAAACAACTCAGAACCGAAACCGAGGCGCGAGCTAAGGCGGAGGAGAATATCCGAATCGAAACCGAAGCTAAGGCTGAGGCTGAAAAGAACCTTCGGGCCGAAGCCGACGCACGAGCAGAAGCGGATGAAAAGGCAAAAGTCGAAGCCAAACTTAGAGTTCAGGCCGAGCGAAGCGCCAGAACCGAAGCTGAGACCAAAACCGAAGCAGAAGAAAAGCTGCGAGCTGAAGCTGAGAAGCGAGCCTGTGCTGAAGAAGCTGCAAGGGTTGAAGTGGAGGCGAAAGCCGAGGCTGAGAAGAAGCTGCGGGATGAAGCCGAATCACGAGCGAGTGCCGAGGCAAGAGCCAGAGCAGAAGCTGAGGCCAGGGCTCAGGCCGAGCAAAATGCCAGGGCCGAAGTCGAAGCAAGAGTCGACGCGGAGGAGAAGCTCAGAGTAGAAACTGAAGCTAAAACCAAAGCCGAAGAAAAGCTCAGAGTCGAATTAGAAGCGAGAGCTTGTGCCGAAGAGACGGCGCGATGGGAAGCTGAGGCCAAAGCTTTAGCTGAAGAAAGAGCCGGAAGTGAAGTCGAGGCAAGAACCGAGGCAGAGAAACAACTGAGAATTGAAGCGGAGGCGCGAGCTAAAGCGGAGGAGAAGATCAGGATCGAAACCGAAGCCAGGGCTGAAGCTGAAGAGAAGCTCAGAACCGAAGCCGAAGCACGAGCAGAAGCGGAGGAAAGAGCAAAAGTCGAAGCCGAAGCGAGAGTTGAGGCTGAGAAAAGAGCCAGAACTGAAGTGGAGGCTAAAGCGCAGGCAGAGGAAAAAGCCAGGACCGAAGCAAGATCGCGGGCAAAAGCGGACAAAGAAGCCGGGGTGGAAGCGCAGGCAAAGGCAAAGGCTGAGAAAAAGCTCAGGGTTGAAACCGAAGCCAAAGCCAGGGCCGAAGAAAAGCTCAGTGCTGCGGCAGAGGCGAGGGCCCGTGCCGAGGAGACGGCAAGTGTGCAAGCAGAGGCTAAGGCCCTGGCCGAGGAAAAGGCCAGAACCGAAGTCGAGGCAAGAGCCGAAGCTGCGGAGAAGATTCGGTTCGAGAGCGAGGCCAAAGCTGACGCTGAAAAGAGACTGAGGGTTGAAGCCGAAGCGAGAGCCGGTGCTGAAGAAAAGATTCGAGTTGAAACTGGATTAAGAGCCGAGGCTGAGGGGAAGCTGAGAGCCGAGGCGGATGCCAGGGCCGAAGCTGAGAAGAATGCCAGAGTTGAAACTGAGGCCAAAGCTGAAACTGAGGAGAGGCTCCGAGTAGAAGCTGAATTGAGGACGCAGGCTGAACAAACTGCGAGCGAGGCAGCGGAGACGAGGGCTTTGGCTGAAGAGATTGCAAGGACCGAAGCCGAGGCAGGGGCCGAAGCTGCTGAAAAGCTCCGGATCGAAACTGAAGCGAAAGCCAAGGCTGAAGAAAAGCTCCGAGTCGAAGCGGCTTTGCGAGCCGAGGCTGAGGAGAAACTACGGGCCGAAGCGGATGCACGAGCCGAGGCTGAGCAAAGAATCAGGGTCGAGACGGAGGCCAGAGCTGATGCTGAAAAGAAACTCCGAGTCGAAGCTGAGTTGAGGGCGCAAGCCGAGCAAACCGCAAGTTACGCGGCGGAAACGAAAGCTTTGGCTGAAGAGATCGCAAGGAATGAGGCCGAGGCCAGAGTCGAAGCTGAGGAGAAACTCAGGGTCGCAGCAGAGGCCAAAGCACAAGCCGAGGAAAAAGCACGGGTAGAAGCTGAGGCCAGGGCCCTTGCTGAAGAAAAGGCTCGGATAGAGGCCGAGGCCATAGCGATAGCTGAAACAAAAGCCGAGAGCAACGAGAGAGTCGAGTTCGATGATGCCGGCGTATCGTCAATCAACGTGCAAGAGGATCCTGCGGACCAGGCGGAAGTGATATCGTCGCCGACTGGAGTTGGTGCGCATAATAATACCGCAGCGCTTTTGGGAATTTGCGCAGGGGACATTATGCTTGAAGATGTCACCTGGGCGTATCCCGAAGATAGCGTAGAAGCGGCTCTTACCATGATGGCTGAACACGATGTGGACCATATTCTGATTGGACGTGACGGGGTGGCCGACGGAATTGTGTCAAGGTCGGATTTGGCGGGGGCGGTAAATTCCAATCTGAAACCTCTGCTTTCCAGGTGGTCTGACGAGTCCGGTGATGCGTCGCTTCGGATTGAACTTAAGTGGGTTATGACAAGGGATGTTGCGACTATAAGTGCGGAGGCGCCGCTTGCGGCCATGGTCGGAAATATGCGAAATTGCGGCGTGAGGTGTTTGCCTGTTACGGATGAGCGGGGCAAAGTGCTGGGTTTGGTAACTTCTTACAACTTACTCAAAGCAAGGGCGCTGCTAAAGTTAGAGAGCCGCCCAAATTGCCCGGTTGCGGTCGAGAAGGTCCAGTGATCTACATGGCTCAGAGGCTCGAGGGGATCAACTTTGATTACTTTGTTCTTTGTTATCTGCCTCGCCGTCGTTCGAATCCTTTTCAACTTCCGAATCTATTTTCTCGGCTGCGACGAGCTTGTCACCGAGGTTGAGCTTTATCAGGCGGACGCCCTGAGTGTTTCTGCCGATTGAGCGGACTTCATCGAGGCCGGTGCGAATAATTATCCCCTTTGCGGTAATCATCATTAACTCGTCGTCGTCGCGGACGGCCTTGAGTGCAACGACTTTACCGTTGCGCGCGGTGGTCTTTATGTTGATAAGGCCCAGTCCGCCTCGGCTTTGCGAGCGATAGTCGTCGAGGTTGGTTCGCTTGCCATATCCGTTTTCGCAAATTGTCAGAAGAGATGCGTTCTCTTCGGCGATCACCATGGCCACCACGCTGTCTTTGGCCCGCAGTTTTATACCCTTGACACCCCTGGCTACTCGACCCATCGAACGGGCCTGCTCCTCGTGGAAGCGGATGGTCATACCCTCTCTCGTACCCAGGACAATATGGTTGCTGCCGGTTGTCACGGCCACGCCGATTACATCATCGTTGGGATCGAGTTTGATTGCGATGACACCGGTAGCCCGTGGGTTGCTGTAGGCGCTTAGCTTAGTCTTTTTTATCAGCCCGTTCTTTGTGGCCATAACAAGTTGAGCTTCCTGCTCGCCGCCATCGGAATCACCGGTGAATTTTCGCACGTTGATTATAGAAGCCATCTTCTGGCTGCCCAGGTTCAGGAGGTTTACAATGTTTCTCCCCTTGCTCTGCCTGGACATGCTCGGGATGTCGTAGACCTTGAGCCAGTAGCATTTACCGCGATCGGTGAATATCAGCAGATAGTCATGCGTGGAGGCGGTGAAAAGATGCTCGATGAAGTCACCTTCTTTTGTATCCGAGCCGATTATGCCTTTTCCGCCCCGGGCTTGCTTGCGATAGGTGTCGATGGGGAGTCGCTTTACATATCCGCCGTGGCTGATAGTTACGAGAACTTCCTCTTCTGCAATGAGGTCTTCGATATCAAAATCTTCGACGCTGGTGGTGATCTGAGTTTTCCTCTTGTCGCCGTATTTTTCCTTTATCTCATAGATGTCTTCTCGGATCACATCGAGCAGAAGTTGTTCATTTGCGAGCAGTGCCTCATAGCCCTCAATCTGCTCAACAAGGTCGGCGTATTCTTTGGCTAATTTTTTCATCTCCAGGCCGGTGAGTCTTTGCAGTTGCATGGTCAGAATCGCATCTGCCTGCGGACCTGTGAGGAACTGATCGGATTTACTTCGCTCGTTGACGAACGCCTCCGGCAGGATTTCTCTCAACGTCGCAGACTCGGCCAGATGCAGGGGCTTTTTCATCAGGTTTAGCTTTGCCGTCGGCGCATCAGGGGATTTCTTGATCAAGTCGATGATCTCATCGATGTCACTGACAGCTAAGATGAGGCCTTCGAGTATGTGAGCCCTGTTTCGGCATCGCTTGAGCAAATATCTGGTTCGACGGCGAATCACGATCTTACGGTGATCGATAAAGTACTCAAGCATCTGCTTTATGTTTAGCGTTTCAGGCCTGTTGTTTACAAGGGCGATGTTCGCGATGGCGAATGTCGTCTGCAATGACGAATAACGGTATAGTTTGTTCAGTGCGATATCGGCATCGGCGTCTCTCTTGAGATCGACAACGACGCGAAGACCGCGGCGGTCTGATTCGTCTCGAATATCAGAGATTTCGGTAATCTGCCCGCTGTGGACACAGTCCGCGATCTTCGAGACAATTGTGGTCTTTACGACAGCGTAAGGGATTTCGGTTATGATAATCCTTTGCCTGTTTTTCTTCGTCGTCTCGATTTCGGTCTTGCCTCTGACCCTGAGATGACCTTTGCCGGTGGTGTAGGCGTCCATGATGCCCTTGGCGCCGCATATTATCCCTCCTGTAGGAAAGTCCGGGCCGGGCAGTCGCTTGACTATGTCTTTGAATCCGCAGTCCGGGTCCTCGATGACTAACAAAAGCGCGTCGCATACCTCAGTGACATTATGCGGTGCGAGGTTCGTTGCCATCCCGACGGCAATACCGGTCGAGCCGTTGACCAGAAGGTTTGGAAACTTAGCGGGAAGAACCGTCGGTTCATGGCGAGTCTCATCATAGTTGGGAACAAAGTCGACCGTGTCGTGGTTGATGTCGGTGAGCATCTCCATGGCCGGCGCCGCCATTCTCGCCTCGGTGTATCTCATGGCGGCAGGGGGATCGGCGTCGATACTCCCGAAATTTCCCTGGGGATCAACCAGTGTGTAGCGCATATTCCAGTTCTGGCCCATGCGCACTAAGGTGCCATAGGTTGCCTGGTCTCCGTGAGGATGATAATTGCCGCCGGTATCACCGACGATCTTGGCGCACTTTCGGTGCTTGCTGCGCGGGCCTAAGTTCAGGTCGTTCATCGCAACGAGTATGCGTCTCTGCGAGGGTTTGAGCCCGTCTCGCACGTCCGGCAGGGCGCGTGAGACTATGACGCTCATCGCATAGTTGAGGTATGAATTCTTGAGTTCGTCGAGGATACGCATATCCTCGAAACGCTCCTGAGGTTTTTCAACGTCCGTCATGGTCCTGGGCTATCCTTAAGGTCTAATCTCATTGGGCATAGATTACCTGTAAACCGGGTGCAAGTCAAGAATATAGACCGCAAACCTGAGCGTTTTAGCATAAATTATCAGTCAGGCGTGCCGTAGTGCTAATTGCAGTTCTGCTGCCATTCGGTCATGAAGAGGGTGTAATCGGCGAAGTTTACCATACCGTTATGGCTTGTATCGGTGCCTTCGCACCAGTCGCCCGGTCGACATCGGTTCAACCATTTATCAACAAATATCCTCAGATCGCGACCGTCAACATCCTTGTCGTCGTCGAAATCGGCGGCAAGCTCGCAGATAGGCTCGATCGACCAGATGCTGTAGGGCCGGCCGTTGCGCATGTGGATAGCAAAGACGTCAATCTTGTCGGGCTGGCCACTGGAAGAGTCGTCGGTGTAGGTATAAGTTCTGTCGTTGAGCGTGATCGATACTTCTACAGTGTCCGACTCGGTGCGTTCGAGCAAAAGTGTCCACAGCGACCACTCGCCGGGGGGCAGTTCAAAGCCGGGGATGTAATCCTCGAGGCCCTCATTCTCGGTCAGAAGATTACTCGAATCGACGGGCTTCTTGGCAAAATTGCCGGTCTTATGAACTTCACCGGTGCAGTCGACCCAGCGGGTGGGGCCGCTCTTCATGTTAGGGCCGAAGCGGAATCCGTAGCCTTTATAGCCATCGAATACGGAACTGCTCGTGTCAAATCCGTCATCGGCGATGTATTCCCCATCTGCCTCGAACAGCCCGACGCGGAAGTCACTGGTCCCGGCTATGCAGGTGATATCGTCGTCGAAGCAGCTATCGGGACACTCAAAGCAATCGGGGCAATCGTTCTGGCCGTCGCTCATCCACCAGTAAGTGAACTCCACTTTGTCGCCGACCTGGCTGAGGCTCTGCTCAGGCAGGCGGGTTACGATCTGGGCAAGTTTTTCCACCGGCGCCCACACGAGTCTGCCCTCGGAGTCGAGATATAAGGTGTTGGGGTACTCGGAGTAGTACCATATCAAACCGTCGAACAGGATTCCCTTTTCGTTATCGATGATCGTATACGTGTGCTGATTCTGCGTCATCATCTTGATATTTGGACTTGGGTTTGACAGGGCTACGACTATCGTTTCATCGGGGACCTCTTCGATATCGTCTTCGTTGACAATAATTTCGATGTACTCTGTGACATCGAAGGCATCGAAATACAGTGTCCCTGCTGAGAGGGTGTAATCGACGCCGTTGGTTGCGGTGCCCGTAGCGGCGTAATCGACGGTAGCCGCCTGGCTCAGTGTGCCCGACAAGCTAACGGGTATAACAACAGAGGCGATATTCTCAAGGCCGCTGCTCGATGCGGTATCAAATCCTGCGCCGGGGTGGGGATCGAGAATGGTGTGTGTGTGCCGGTATATGTTGCCCAACATGATATCGGCTCCGGTAGGATTGGATAGTTCGACTATTAGGGTCTCATCGTTTTCAGGGGCGCCATCATTGATAATAGCGATAGTTATGTTCTTGCTTGTCTGGCCGGGACCGAAGACCAGTGTGTCGGGTGGGAGGAGGTAATCGTCGGCGTACGTGGCGCTCCCCCCGGCTACCGGGGCATAATTGACGGTGTATGTCTGGCTAGGCTGGGCATTGGTGATGTTGACGGCCAAAGCGACCGAGCCGGTACTTTCGAGGGCCTCTGAAGTTTCTGTTTCGAACTGGACCCTGGGAAGAGTTGAGGTTGCGCTTATTTCGGTATAACTGCCCATATCCTGGATTACAAGTTCGTCGTAACCGGGTGCAACCTGCAGCCATCCCTGGGATATCCACCAGTCGGGATCGTAATAGTCGCTTGATCCTCCAGTGCCGACGTAATCGAGTCGCAGGACGCCTCCGCCGACATAGATTATGGCGTCGCGGTCGCCTCTTAACTCGATGTCTCCGGAGTGGACGATTCCGCTGTTTATCCACATTCGATGTTCTCCGCCGTCGTCGTCGGGGAATTTCCAGGTGCCGGTGACGGTGAATGTTCCGCCGCTGTTGATATTGATATAGCCGTCGCTTCCTGTGCCGAGATTGAACCTGCCGTTGACCAGGAAACTACCACCGTTGACCGTGATAGTGGCGCCGCTGCCGTTAAGGGTTGAGTCGTCGCCGCCTGTAACCGAGCCGGTGCTTTCTATTATGAGCGTGCCGGCGACGGACATTGTACCGCAGCTAACGGCTGTTGTCACTGTCTCGGTTTCACCGGCGCCAATGGTGCACTGCGCAGCCAGATCAGCCGGACTTACGAGTAGCAAAACGCTAAAGATCGAAAAAGCCGTACATCTCCACATAACATTCATGCTCCTCCAGTATCTCATAAAGCCTCAGTTACACCCTGACCGGCAAGTTTGCGCTCATCGGCGGTGCTTACGGTTATACATAGGTATAGCTTTTAGCCTATTATACTGTTTTTGACGTTCCCAACCACGATTTTATTGCAGTCATTTTTCAGAATTCCTTCTATTTTCCTGGCAATAGCTGGAGCAGCGAGGCGGTGAATATTTCACTTTCTTTTGCCGCCGATTAGTGTTATTATCCCTGTTCATAGCTCAAAACATTCTTATTTGGTTTATGGAGGACAAGTAATGCAGAAGATAGTTAATTTGGTCCTGCTGTCGGCATTGTGCTGCTCTTGCACGTTTGCCTCTGACGGTCTGGTTGCGTGGTGGAACTTCGACGCCGAGAGCGGACCGGCTGCTGTCGATAGTGTCAGCGGCGCAGAGGACAAGATAATCGGTTACTACAAGTATGTGCCGGGCGTAAAGGGCAAGTCTCTCAAGACAGACGGTTATACGACATCGGTGAATCGCGATGCCGGTAGAGCACCGGAGTTGGTGGACGGCTTTACGTTCGAGGCGTGGATTGCTCCGCAGGCGTATTCGTGGAACCATGCTGCGGTGATAAGCGAAGGGGCCGAGCCGGGGGCGAAGAAGAGCGCAGGCGCTTCGGAAGTTACCGAAGAGCAGCTCGAAGCCGGTCTTTTCGGTGCTAAATTCAGTGACGGGCATTTGCGGGAGGCGGATGGACTTGACACGCTCAAGCATGTGAATCAGGATTGGTCCGGCGGTTCGAAAGACTGGTCGGCCAGATGGCGAGGGTATATAAAGGCGCCGCATACGGGTGAGGTGACATTTCACGCCGAGGCAGACAACGGGCTCAAACTCGAGATCGATAATCAGATGGTGATTGACGGCTGGGGCCCCGGAAAGAGCCGATCAGGCAAAATATCGATGGTCAAAGGCAAACTATACCCGATCATCCTTGCCTATTCCCAGGACGGCGGCAAGAGCATTCTGCGCCTCTACTGGAGTTGGGCCCGAAAGGAGAAAGCCTTAATCAAAGCTTCTTCACTGGGACATACGACAAAGGACAAGCGCACCGCCAGGAAGGATTCCGGCTTCAAGGAAGAAGAAGCAAATATGGAGCAGCGTTTGTTATTCGGGATTGACGCCGAAGGGCGCCTGGTTTTGCAGGCTTTGGTTAACTGGAAATTGCAGAAGTGTGTGTCCGATGCGAAGCTGGATTTCCTGAAATGGTCTCATATCGCGGGGACATTCGATAAGGCTTCGGGGCTAAAGGTTTATATAAATGGCCGGCAGGCAGGTTCTCTTGCAGTGACGGGGCAGGTGACGCCGGCGAAGGGCAAGGGGATGCTGATAGGCAAGAATCATAAGAATATGTCACCTGTCAACAGCGAGCGCGGGCCGAGCAGGAAACTCAAATCGACCATGGTCTTTGACGGGCTTATTGATGAGGTGAAAATTTATAATCGCGCGCTTTCTGCGGCGGAGGTTAAGAAAGCCTATGCCGCAGTCAAGCCTGCCGAGCCGAAGCCGCTTGCCTGGCGTCAGATGCCTTCGGGGCCAAAAGATTTGCCCAATCGCTTCGCGGCCAGTTACTGTCGGCTGCGCTACAGCGAGGAGTGGGAGCAGAAATGGCGTGTCGGCGAGCATTCGGACATATTGGTACGCTTTGATAAGTCGCCGGTAAGGCTGCTTTTCTGGCGGGGAACCGCTTACGGAGCCGTCTGGGTGGCCGAGAACGGCAAATGGATGGGCGATCAGAGCCTCGAACGCACCGGCAATTCAACAGGCTGGGGATGCGCCGAGCATATGTCGGATAAGCAGAACAGGCATTCTTACGTTCGGATAATAGAAAATCACGATGCGCGGAAGGTGGTGCACTGGCGATACGCCATCTCGGACATCGTTTATAACATTTACGGCACGGATATTGACGGCTGGGGAGAATGGGCCGATGAATACTACTACATTTATCCCGACGCCGTTTCGACAAGGCAGCAGATTCTCTGGAGCAATGATTATCACCATGAATGGCAGGAGACGATTGTGCTGCATCAGCCGGGGACGCGTCCCGAAGATAATATCGAGATTAATGCTTTGACGTGGGCCAATATGGACGGTGAGTCTGTTACGTTCTCGTGGGAGAACAGGCCGGGTGGGCGCAAAAAAAAGCCGGCCGATCCGACGATTCAGATAACCAATCTGAAGTCTGAGAACAGACCGTTTATCATTTACGAGCCGGACAATGGACTTAAGATTTTCGGGTGCTGCGTCGAGAAGGATCGTTCTCATTTTGCGTGGTGGAATCATTGGCCGGTAGCCCAGTTGCCCAATGACGGCAGGAGGGCGTCGGCGCACGATAGGCCTGCCCATTCGTCACTGAGCCAGGGGATTGAAGATTCACCCTCAATCAAGCATGAGCCGGGTAAAGGAAAGCACACGGCGGTGACATTAACCGGCATGACTGCCGAGTCGTCACATGGGCTTGTTCCCTTAGCCAGATCGTGGAATCGTCCGGCCGAGTTGAAGCTTTCTGGCGAGGTTTATGAAAGCGGTGGATACGACAAGTATCAGCGGGCTTATGTGCTGGTATGTCTGGATGCGGGCAACCCTTCGAGACTGCAATTTGAAATTGAGGCAAGCGAGAAGTCGCCTTTGGTTAATCTCGCATTTGTTGTCGAGAACTGGGGCGAAGGCGAAGCGAAGCTCAAGATTAACGGAGAAACTGTTAAGCGTGGTGATAATTTCCGGCTCGGTCACAATCACCGGATCGACGGCAGTGACCTTATTGTCTGGGTACAGACCGAGTCTACTAAGCCAGTAAAGATTTCGCTAAGCCCGGCGGGCGGATAGCGGCAGTGTTCGAAAAGTACAGGTTAGCTGACCAAGAGAATTAAGTGAGGATTATACGATGAGAAAAGTGGTGATTATAACGGGTTTTGTGTTGGCGTCGATGCTGCTGACAGTGTGTTTTGCTGCCAAAGAGGCGGAGGTGTCGAAAGAGAGCCTGAGTGCAAAGATGGAATCACTATTTGATTCTATTTATTATCTTGAGGATCAGCACACGGACGACGATGCTGAATGGGTGGCCTACAAGGAGGGTGCGGCGGAATCGATTATGGCCTTCATGGGGGAAGTTGCCCGCTTGGTGGGCGGTGATGAAGCTTCGAAGAAAAGGCTCGGCGAGTTAGACAGGCAATTGGATGAATTAAAGAGCAAGCTGCCGTTGCGTCTTCCTGCGGGACCGAAAGGAAAGGGCCGGTTCGGCGCGTACTATACGAGGCTAAAGTACAATCTCGAATGGGACAAACTGTGGAAGGTTTCCGAACAGGCCGATGTTGTGGTGCGATTCGACGATTTCGATCATCGGTTCGTGTTCTGGCGCGGCACGAGCTATATTCCGTGCTGGGCGACTTACGATGGGGCGTGGCTTACCAACGAATTCTTCGAGCGCCGCGGCGGCTCGCGAAGCGGCACCAGTAGTATGTGCGAACCGATGTCGGATAAGCAGACGCGGTATTCGCATGTGCGGATTGTTGAAAGCCATGATGCGCGGGTTGTTGTTCACTGGCGTTATTCGCCGGTCGATCTTGATTTTCAGCAGCCTTATAAAGACAAGCTTACCGGCTGGGGCGACTGCGTCGATGAATATTACACGATATATCCCGATTCTATCGGTGTTCGCAATGCCAAACTTTATACCTCGGCGCCGCAGGACTGGATCGAATATCAGGAAAGTATTGTAATCAATCAGCCGGGGACGATACCGGAAGAGAATATAGAATACGAGGCGGTCAGCTTTGCCAATCTCAAGGGTGAGAGCAAGACTTACAAATGGACCGAAGACGGCGGGCCGGCTTTCAAAGGCGCGCCGCAAGAGCCTTGTATTCAGGTGGTCAATTTCAAGGCCGCCCACCGACCCTTCACCGTCGTAAATCCCGACGGCGTTCGGATAAAGCCTTACAAGGGACATGGGCCGGGCTCGCATTTTAACTGGTGGAACCACTGGCCGGTGGCGCAGGAAAAATCGGATACCACGGTGGCGAAATCCTCCGAGAAGCCTTCGCATTCCTCGCTCTCGCACATTAAATGGAAACCTTACGAAGCCGGCGAGCAGACAAGGACCTGGGCGATGCTGCACGGCATGACCGACAAGCCGGCGGGTGAGTTGGCTATGGTGGGTAAATCATGGCTTAATGCGCCGAAGTTAAAACTCATACATGGACCGCTTTTAGGCGAGCCGGTGTTCAGCAGTGAAGGTTATGATCGCCTGCAGCGGGCGTATGTGTTGACGTGTCAGAGGTCTGAAAAGCCTGCCGCGTTGCAATTCGAATTGGTGGCAAGTGCTGATTCGCCGGTTGTCAATCCTGCTTTTGTGATCAAGGGCTGGGGCCAACAGGGCGTATCATTGAGGATCGACGGCAAAAACATAAAACAAGGCAAGGATTTCCGCGTGGGACATCGAGAATCGCTTGAGAGTATCGACGTGGTAATCTGGGTAAGAGCGGAAAGCAAAAAGCCCATTCGCTTCACACTGACGCCCAAAGGAGGATAGGAATACGCTCGGGTGCGGCAGGCAGCAGCAGAAAAAGGTTTTTCAGGACTTTACAGTCGCCGCCAAAAGAATTAAGCTTTTGTTTTTCCGGCTGATGTCGGAATCGGCGCTTGGATTTAGTGCGTCGGACAATTGCAGGCTAATTGCTTTCGGACTGAAATGTCTGTTGGTTTTCAGGGATGCAAGTTTTCTGTTTTTTGAAAGGACACGAATATGCTCCTGGCACAAATGCAAATCGGCACAATTGACCTTGTAGTTATTGCAGCCTACATGCTGGGTATCACAGCGATTGGTATCTGGGTGGGCTACCGACGGCACGCGTCGAGCCAGCAGTACTTTCTTGCGGGAAAGTCACTGGGCTGGTTCAGTATCGGTGCTGCCCTGTTTGCATCGAACATCTCGACAATTCACCTCGTGGGCCTTGCTGCCGCCGGCGCCGACGTCGGGATGGTGATGGGTAACTTCGAATGGATGGCGTCCTTCTGCTTGATTATCCTCGGCCTCGTATTTGCTCCGTTCTATTTCAAGAGCAAAATTTCCACGCTGCCCGAATATCTCGAAAAACGTTACAGCCCACAGGCGAGAACCTTCCTTGCGTTCGTCGCTATAACAGGTGCGCTGCTGATTCACATAGGCATAAGCCTTTTTGCCGGCGCCAAGCTGTTCCAGAGTTTCCTTAACGTGCCGGTGATTTGGTCAATTCTGATAATTTCCGGCGTGACTGTGATCTATACCGCGCTCGGAGGTCTCAAGGCGGTTGTGGTCACCGAGACGATTCAGACCTTTCTGCTGTTAGGCGGTGCGATATTGATAACCGTATTAGGTATCAACTATCTGCCGAAATGCGATGTCAACAGCATCTCTGATTTTACCGCGGTGGTTAAAGAGAATCAGTTGAGTATGGTTCATTCGATCTGGGACGCCGATGGGAACTTGAACAAATACTCGTGGCTGGCGGTGCTGTTGGGGTATCCGGTTCTGGGCATCTGGTACTGGTGTTCGGACCAGACGATTGTTCAGCGCGTGCTCGGCTCCAAGAGCCTGGCGGACTCACAGAACGGCGCGCTTTTTGCCGGCTTCCTGAAAGTTCTGCCTGTCTTCCTGATGGTCTTTCCCGGTGTGATCGGCTACATAATGCTGACGAAGGGACATATCGAACTGCCGCTGCTGGACAACGGCAAACCCGACTACAACATGGCTCTGCCCGCGATGATAAACCTGCTCGTGCGTCCTGGTGTAAAGGGCCTGCTTGCGGCGGGGCTGTTGGCGGCGCTGATGAGTACGATTGCGGCGGCGTTGAACAGTTGTTCGACTCTGATTTCGGTTGATATAGTAAAACGCATCAAGCCCGAGACGTCCGATCAGCAGCAGGTTCTAATTGGAAGAATCAGCACGGCTGTGGTTATGGTGCTTGCGATGCTCTGGTCCACCCAGGGCGATCAGTTCGGCACCATCTTCGAAGCCATAAACAAAATCCCGATGATATTCGCACCGGCGGTGACGACAGTATTCTTGTTAGGTGTTTTCTGGAGGCGGGGAACAAACAAGGCGGCGTTGACGACGTTTGCCGTCGGATGCGCTGCGGGATTGATCTATTTTGTATTGGACATGCCCGTAGTCGGCAGAGCCCTCCTGGCGGATCCGGCCGACGGCTTTGGCGGGCTCGTTTCGGATACATCGCAGGGCTTGGGGATACCGTTTATGTTGGTCGGTCCCATACTCTGTGCGATGTGCATTGTGATCTATGTGGTTGTCAGCCTGAACAGTCCTGCACCGGACGCTGCAAAGCTTGAAAATGTCTGCTGGGAACATCCTTTGCAGGCTGTCAGTCAGGGTAAGCTCACAGGTCTTCGCGACCCGCGGGCGATTGCGTTGGCGCTGTTTATTGTAATGGTAATTCTTTATTCTCTGCTTCACTAATGTAGAGACACGAGGAGCGAAAAATGCTCAAAGGTATTTCTCCGGTGATTGGGCCGGAATTGCTTGGGGTCCTGAGCCGAATGGGTCACGGCGATGAAATCGTCCTTGCCGACGCCCATTTTCCAGGCGAAAGTTACAACGGCTGCATTATAAGAGCCGACGGTGTTCGGATACCGGATTTGTTGGATGGAATCCTGCCTCTGTTTGCGCTCGACGATTACGTTGACAGCCCGTTGATAATGATGGCCGCCGAGCCGGGTGACACGCTCGATCCGGCTGTCGAGCAGTCGTATCGCGAAGTGGTCGACAAACATGCCCCGCAGACGCCGGCAATAGCGCGGATAGGCCGTTTCGATTTCTACGAGCGGACAGAGGATGCTTTCGCTGTTGTCATGACAGGCGAGGTTGCAAAGTACGGCAACATCATACTAAAAAAAGGCGTTACTCCCGTCTGACCTGGCCCGCTTGCAGGCCGATTCAGATAAGCGGTCGAACCTATGCAGTACACCAGTCTCGAACGTGTAAAAGCCGCACTGGACCACAAAGAGCCGGACCGCATCCCTTTCGATTTCGGCGGGACGATGGTCACCGGGATAAACGTAAATGCGCTTCGCAATCTTCGCAAGTTTCTCGGCCTGTCGGAGGAAGTCACTGTCCGGGATAAAGTCACCCAGATGGCGGACACCGGCGACGAGATTGTCGAAAAGCTCAAAATCGATATCAAGAACGTAGGGCCCGCGCCGCCGGCAAAGCCCGGACTTGCAAAAGACCTGGGATTACAGGGCGATCATTACAGGTTGATAGATGAATTTGGGATGGGCTGGCAGATGCCGGCGAAGGGCGGGCATTATTATGATCTGTATCACAGCCCGTTAGCCACTGCCGAGACAGTCAGCGACATTGAGAATTACCCTTGGCCCGATCCGCTTGATCCCGCCCGATATGTCGGCCTAAAAGAGAGAGCCGACCACGTTGTCTGCAACGAGAAGAAGGCCTATGTTTTAGGCAGAATGAGTTCGGGTATGTGGGAACATGCCATGTGGATGACCGGCTATGAAAAATTCTACTGTGACATGCTAAGCAACAAAAAGCTTGTTCATGCGATTATGAGCAGGATATTGGAGATCAAGATGCAGTATTGGGGCAGGGCCCTTGAGACCGTCGGCGAAAATGTTCTGGTGGTCTCGACTGCCGATGACCTGGGCTCGCAGAAGGGACTGTTAGTTTCACTGGAATTGTATAAGGAGATGATCTGGCCGTATCACAAGAGGCTCTTTAAGTTCATCAAGAAAAAGGCGGAGTCGAAAGTTTACATTTTTTTTCATAACGACGGCGCGATCTGGCAGACAATCCCGCTGTTGATCGAAGCCGGTGTTGACATATTGAACCCCTGGCAGGTAAACTGTGTGGGAATGGACGATACGAAACGGTTCAAGACCGAATATGGCAAGGACCTTACCATCTGGGGCGGCAGTTGTGATACGCAGTTTGTGCTGCCGTTTGGAACGCCGCAGCAGGTGCGGGACGAGACGAAAAGAAGAATTGACGATTTGGCGCCGGGTGGTGGCTTTATCTTTGCGCCGATACACGTGATTCAAAACGGTGTCCCGCCGGCCAATATCATGGCGTGGTGGGAGACTTTGCAGGAATATGGATCAATGAGAGCTTAAGGAGGCATACAGATGCGACAGGCAGTAATGACACAGCCGGGTAAGATTGAGTTTGGACAGGCCGATGAACCGAAGGTTGGCGCAGGCCATATCTTGCTGCGGGTCAAACAAATCGGGGTGTGCGGTTCGGATGTACACGTCAATCACGGCAAGCACCCGTTTACCTCGTATCCGGTGGTTCAGGGCCATGAGTTTTCGGGACAGGTCGAGGCTGTGGGAGCCGGTGTCACTGAGGTCAAGGTCGGCGATAAAGCGACTGCTAGGCCGCAGATAGTCTGCGGCGAGTGCAGCCCTTGCCGGCGGGGCGATTACAACATTTGTGACGTGCTCAGGGTCGAGGGTTTTCAGGCGCCCGGCTGTGCGCAGGATTTGTTTGTCACAACCACAGACAAGATTGTCCCTTTGCCGGATTCGCTGAGTTTTGTGCAGGGTGCATTAATAGAGCCGACGGCGGTGGCGGTTCACTCGACCGGTCGCGGCGGTGACCTGACCGGCAAAAACGTCGTTGTCCTCGGCGCAGGCCCTATCGGCAATCTGGTCGCGCAGGTCGTGCGCTGTCGTGGGGCGAAGAAAGTACTGATTACAGACATAAGCGATTTCAGGCTTGAAAAGGCAAAAGAGTGCGGGATTTCGGATACGTCTAATGCCGGTAAGGAATCATTAGCGGATGCTTCGAAGCGTGTATTCGGCGATGAAGGTTTTAACGTTGCTTTTGAAGCGGTCGGTGTGGAAGCGACGATGGATGCGGCCGTGGATACTATCGAAAAAGGCGGTACGATTGTTGTACTCGGTGTCTTTGGTGATAAGCCTCGCATCGATATGTCGATAGTCGGCGACCGTGAACTTAGCCTTGTCGGGACGCTGATGTATAAACATGAGGACTATGTCCGGGCGGTGGAGCTTATTGCCGGCGGAGATGTTATTACCGACCCCTTGGTGACAAAACATTTTGCTTTCGAGCAGTACATGGATGCCTATAAGTTCATCGACGAGCAGGGTGACAAGACGCTGAAGGTTATGATTGATCTCTGACGAGGAGTTAATATAAATGAACAGGCGTGATTTTCTAAAAAGTATCGGTGTCGGTGCAGCGGCCTTTGCGATACAGGGATGCGAAAGCGGAGGCCGGCTTGTTAGCGGCGGACCGAGAAAACGGCCGAACATACTCTTTATCATGTCCGACGATCACGCGGCCCAGGCGATCAGTTGTTACGGCAGCAAGATCAACAAGACGCCGAATATCGACCGCATCGCAAACGAGGGGATGCGATTGGATAACTGCTTCTGCACGAACTCGATTTGCACGCCGAGCCGGGCAACGGTGCTTACCGGCAAATACAGCCATAAGAATGGCTGCCTGACTCTCTCGAATAAATTTGACGGCTCGCAGCAGACGTTTCCCAAGCTCCTGCAGCAGGCCGGATATCATACAGGAATGATCGGTAAATGGCATTTGAAGACCGAACCGACCGGGTTCGATTACTGGAATGTCCTCCCGGGCCAGGGCGACTATTTCGATCCCGTCATGAAAGAAATGGGACAAAAGAAAAAGCATAAAGGCTATGTCACCGACATTATTACGGATTCTACGCTGAACTTTTTAGAGAATCGGCCGGATGACAAGCCGTTTTGCCTGATGTATCATCACAAGGCGCCGCACGACGAGTGGGAGTATGACCCCAAGTACGAGGACCTGTATAAAGACGTTGCTATACCTGAACCGGCGACGCTTTTCGACAAATACGAAAATCGTGGCGAGGCCGTCAAGCGGGTGACGCAGAAGATCGGCATGAGGCACACGAAATTTGAGAGCCAAACCAAACACCTCAAAGGCTGGGTTCGCAAGGCGCAGCAGTACCAGATTTATATCAAGAAATATCTTCGCTGCGTGGAATCAATAGACCAAAACATCGGTCGCGTTCTGGATTATCTCAGCGAAGCCGGCCTGGCTGAAAATACGCTG
>Ga0075123_10000226_pt1 | contig 29469 bp, 45 predicted proteins | sample AntAceMetag02UKX_FD_69808 | JGI IMG/M metagenome (GOLD analysis project Ga0075123, IMG submission 69808) | Saline lake microbial communities from Ace Lake, Antarctica - Antarctic Ace Lake Metagenome 02UKX | ecosystem: Environmental > Aquatic > Non-marine Saline and Alkaline > Saline | place... | reverse complement strand
CGACGAGGGCTACCGTCGCCTGTCCGATTAGTTCGTAGGGGAGGTTCACGCGTTCTCCCCCTCCATACTGTCGAGGAGTCGTTCCGCCTCGTCCGACGGGATCCGGAGGCGTTTCGAGACGTAGGCTATCCGGTCCTCCCTCGACGCGTCCCGGTTCGGAGTGAGGTTCACGCTGTAACCGCCTCCTGTTCGTCCTCGTCCGCGTCTCCGTCCGGGCGGTCCTGTTCGGGGAGGTCGTCCAGATCCACCTCGTCCGCGGAGACGCCGGATATGGAGACGGTGATACCCTCTCCCTCCTGTCCGCCCGCCCGGAACAGGTCCTCGTCGTCGTCCTCTAAGTCGAGGACTCCGAGTTTTTCGAGGGTAGAGGTCCACTTTGCTACGAACGCGTGGTAGTCGAACGCGTCGTAGTCGTCGTCCGCCTGTATTTCTAAGAGTCCCTGTTCAAACAGCGCGGACGCTATCCCGGAGACGCGGGCTACGTCGAGGTCGTCTACGATCCACTCCGTAAGCGTCTCTTTGTCGTTATGGAGAGTGGACTTACTCTTATCGTAGTAGCGGGAGAGTTCGGACCAATTCACCGCGTCCGGGTGTCCTTTGTCGAGGATATAGTTCTGTAGAATATCCGCCCGCCTCTCCTGATAGGAGTAGTCCGCGGGGGCTTTGTCCGTCGGGAGGGACAGGTTCCGGTAGTCTACGTTTTGGTCCCCCATACTACGCGAACCTCCCCGGGAACGTGGACCCCGGATAGGTCGGACCGTCGTCCTCCCCGTCCTCGTCGTCGTCCAGTAGCGGGGCGGGCCAATTGAACGTATAGCCGCCCACGCGTTCACTCCATACCGTCTCCGTCCGGGTCCGCCCACAGTAGGCGCGGACGAGTTCGTGGACTATCCAGCCCTCCTCGTCGCCCGTCGAGGAGAACCGGAGGCGTTCCCGGTAGAACGGGAGTCCGTCCTCCTCGTCGTTCGCCTCCGCCTCGAACGGGTAGGTAGCGTCTATCGTATGGAACGCGGAGATCTGAAAGTCCCCGTCGTTCCACGCGACGAGTTCGAGAGTGAACGGATCCGAGAGGCGGACCTCCGCTAACGACTCCACGGAGTCGAGGACGTTTCTCCGGTCGTAGTCGTAGTCCGACATACTACTCCTCCGTGTCCTCTCGTCCGCGGGCGGGCGGGCTGTAGTCCGCCTGTTCGAGGTAGTCTACGATAGTCCCGGGCGCGGGTCCGTGGGTGAGGTCCGCGTGAAAGACCGCCGCGGAGTGGGACCATAGTTCGAGGTTCCGGGCGACGAGGGGAACGCCCGCCTCCTCCGCCTGTTCCGCTACGTCGAGGAGATCCCGGCGGACCTGTTCGAGGGACTGATAGAGGTCTTTCACCTCGTCGCCCTCGTCCGCGTCCTCGTCCCGGAGTAGGAACTCGTCTCCCTCCGAGACTACCACAGGGTCGTCCGGATCTCCGAGGTCGGAGACTCCGAGGCGGTTCTGTCCCGGGTGGATCTCCTCCTCACCCTCCACGACCCGGACGAGTTCGCGCCCTTCTTTCACTCCGAGGGCGTCGTTCAGGTCCGCGACAGTCTCCACGTCCCGGGGGACGCTGTGGAGGGACCCGTTCAGGCTGATAGAGAGGGCGGTCGGATCCGCCTCGTCGTCCGCGACGACTCCCACCTCGTCCAGTCGGATCCCCGTCCCTTTCCACTCAAACTCGTCCAGCGGGTAGTAGTCGTTACAGCCCGCGCAAAACGTCTTACCGTACTGTTCCGGATCCCGGGCGAACGACTCCGCTAACCCGGTTCCCATACTCGTAGCCGTCCCACAGCCCTCGACGTGGACGTAGGACGACCGGACGGGCTGGACGAACTCTCCCTCGTCTTTCGTCGGGTGGTTCTGAAACTGTCCGTCCTCTCGACGTTCGCCGTAGTCGAACCCGTCGTTAGGACGGTCGTCCTCCGGGTCGTCGTTCGTTCGACGGTTCTCGTCTCCCATTAGCCTACCCTTACCGTCGCCTCTCAATAAAGATACGGTCCCGCTAACCACTACCGGAGGGCTGTTTCGAGGGGAGGGGGTCCGGGCTACGAGTAGGGCCGAACGTTCGACGCGTTCGCGGACGCGTTCGACGGGGGCGTTCGGGGGTCGAGAGGGAGTGGAGGAGAGGAGGCGTGGGGGAGAGGAGGAGAGGGAGATCTACTGGACCTGTGGGGATCTCGAAAAGGGAACTCCCCGGTGAACGTGGGGAGTGGAACGTGTCCGGGCATACCCTCCGCGGAGTCTCACCGCGGACGTTACCCGCCCTCGTCTCCGGGGTCTACCCTCGTCCTCCGGTCCGGGGCGTTACCGCCTGTCGCTACTTACCCTCGTCGGGCTTTTCACTCGGACCGGGCTTTCGGGACCCGGGTCGTCCGTAGGGCTGGACGTGTTCCCACGTTCGTCTCCCGCCCTCTCCCTCCGGCGTCTGACGACCCGGTAGGGCATAGACGGGTAGAGTCTCCCGTGGGACAGGCTACTCGACGGGTCGGGGTTAGAAAAAGGTCCGGGACGCTGTTCGGTAGTGGTTACTCGTCGTCCGGTTCGAGGTCCGAGGCGAGACGGTCGAACACGCCCGCGAGACGCTGGACCTGTTCGTAGTCGAGTTCGTAGCCGCGGGGTTCCGCGGAGTCCTCGTCCTCTCCGACGTGGAGGACGACTTTCGCGGACCGATACCGGGTAGTCCGTCCGAGGACGACGGGTTTCACGTCCGCCCCGGTAACGTTCTCGTAGTCCAGATCCCGGAGGCTACGGGGAACGGGACCGTCGGACTCCTCGTAGTCGCCTCGTCCCATTATCGGCTACCTCCGACGTGTCCGGGTTCGTCGGGGACCTGAACGGGACCGGGGACGACCTCTCGAACGACCGCGGGGACGACGTGGATCTCCTCGAACGAGACGGAGGGCGCGTCCTCGTCGGGCGTCTCGACCTCCGCCCACTCGAACATAGTCCACGCGTCTCCGCGGTCGAACGTCTCGGAGTCCAGCGGGTTCACCGGGCGGAGGCGGACGCGGTAGTGGAGTCCGTGGACGGAGTAGAGGACACACAGCCCGACTATCCCGGACGTGTTCTCCTGAACGCCGTGGACGGTCGTCTCGTCCCGGGAGGGATCCGCCGGGTAGCCCTCGTCGTCGTCCTCCGGGAGGATCTGTCCTCCGTCGGGGAGGACTACGGGACCGTCCTCGTCGTCGGGGTTCACGCCGTGGTCCTCCTCGACCTGTTCGGCATACCACCGCCCGGGTTCGAGGTCGTCCACTCCGTCCATAGCCACCCGTTCCCGGTAGAGTTCGAGGAGGTCGTTCAGGTTCATACCGCGGAACGTCTCCGGGACCTCGAACTCGAACTCCTCACCGTCGGGCGTGGTAATGCGGACGCCGTAGGGCTGGACGTGTTTCGCGTCGAGGTCGTCCGGGTGGAACGGATCCTCCTCGTCGTCCTCGTCGCCTCCGTCCGCCCGAACGTCGTCGTCCTCGTAGGACTGGACCGCGGCTATCGCCTGTTCAGCCCGCGTCTGAACGTCGTCGTTCGAGTAGGCGGTCCGTCGGGCGTAGTCTCGGATCTCGACGGAGTGGAACGTCCACTCGGACGCCTCCCGGTCGAACTCGAACCGGACAGTCCCCGCGTTTTCGGTCCGACGACGACCGTCCACGAACTCCTCTATCTCCGAGAACACGCGTTCGAGTTCGTCGCGTAGGTTCTCCGGGACGTGGGCGGGAGTGTGGATCCCGGACGCCGGGGAGTGGGCGAACTCCTCCGTCCACAGGTCCTCGTCCTCGTCGTCGTCCTCGTCGTCCGTAACGGGCTGAACGTCCTCCACGTCCACGGGGGCGATACCCGCCCACGTCGGGATCTCCTCGTTCGTGAGGCGGACCTCCGTCTGTTCCTCGTCGTCCCAAACGTCCGCGCCCGTCTCGACGCGGTGAGTAGCGTGTCCGACGTTAACCTCCGCGGCGTCGCCCTCGTCCAGCGCGGAGAGGATAGCGCGGATAACGTCGCCCGTCGTTTCGTAGTTGGTTCGGTCGTCGTCGGAGTCGGTGGTTTCGTACATAGCGGTTTCCTCCTACGACCTACAATAGTGGACAGGGGATAATAAAGTTACCGGAGGCTAACGGAGGATAGTCTCGAAAGAATAGCCGGGGTTTTCTACTCGTCCGGGCGGTCCAGTCCGTAGCGTTCCGCCTCGGAGGGAGTCGGGTCCTCTTTCACGTCGTCCCACGTCCGGGAGGGTTCCTGTTCCGCCTCCGCGAGATCTACAGCGTCGAGCTCGGACTCCTCACAGTCGTCCGCGTGGTCCTCGACCTCCGCTATCAGGTTCCCACAGGCGGGACACTCCGGCGGATCCGGGGCGTTCCACGGGGCGTTAGGATCTCCCGCGGAGGTCCCGGGCGGGTAGTTCCCTCCCATTAGTCCGCCCTCCGTGTTTCGAGGATCCGGAGACAGGTCCCGCATTTCCGCCGGTCCCCGTGGTAGTTCGCGTTCCGTTCGTTCTGTGCCATACAGCGGAGTTCCGTTCCGTCGTCCAGCGTAACTCGAACGCGGTCGTCGGGTCCGAGTTCGCGGATCTGTGTCGTAGCCTGTGTCATAGTCGGGTGTTTGGTCGGGATCCTCCTACTCGTCCCGCCCCGCCGCGGACCGTCCGCGACGAGGTTACGGGCGGGTAGAGGGCGCGTTCAGTTACGGTAGAACGACCATACGCCGTTTCGTTCACACTCGAAACTCACGCCCTCGTTCAGGTTCTCGAATAGATACTCCTCGAACGCCTCCCGAACGTGGAGGTCCAGCGCCTCCGCGACGGAAACGACGGGTCCGAGGTCGTTACCGAGAACGCCCGTCCCGCTGTGGTCCTCGTCTTTGAGAGTCCACGACTCCGCCGCGGTCGTCCCGACGAGGGGATCCTCCTCTATCGCCTCTCGGACGACCCGGGCGACGTGTCGGGCGGTCGGGCTGGACATATCGCCCTCGACGGTCCACCGTTCCTCGATGCCCACGACCTCCGCCTTTCGGAGGGAGTGGACGACGTAGCCCGCGTCCTCGTCGTCTTTCCAATTATCCACTAACGCGCCCGTCGCGGAGTCCGCGTCCAGAACGAGGGTAGCCCGGTAGCGGGGGATCTCGGAGTAGAGTCCGGAGTCCACGGTCCACACTCTCGACGCTTTCAGTCCGGGGAACTTACCCTCCGCCTCGTTCGCGGGGTCGTCGTAGTCCTCGAACGTGAGGGTGTCCTCGTCCGTCCACTCCCCCTCGACCTCGTAGCGGGCGCGACGCCCGTCCCAGAACGTGAGTTCGAGAACGTCGCCCTCCTCCACGTCGGAGGCGTCCAGCTGGCGGGCGGCGTCGTCGTTCTGTTTGAGGAGTCGCGTTTCGTCGTTCGTGAGTCCGCGGGTCTGTCGTCCCATACCTACCTCTAACACTCCGGGGCATATAAAGATACCGGGGCACTAACGTAGAACAGCCCGAAAGGAATAGCCGGGGTTTCAGTCGTCGGAGTCGTCGTCCTCGGAGTCGTCCACGGAGTCGTCCACGGACAGGTCCGAGGTCTTAGCCGCTTTCCGTTCGAGACTGTCGTCCTCGTCCTCGACTACGAACTCCTCGACGCCCTCCACGTCCTCTATGTCCTCCGGGAGGACCGCGAGAGTCGCGTAGATCTCCCCGGGTTCCATAGACGCCTCGGAGAGTTCCACGTCCGCCCGGGCCGCGAGTTCGGAGACGGGATCCACTCCGTCCTCTACGAGGATCTGTAGGAGGAGATCCCGGAGGTCCCCCTCTAACTCCGCGGAGGTCGTAACGTGGACCTCGACTTTCTCCCTCACGCGGACCCCTCCGCGCCCTCGTCTCCGAGAGTGTCCTGTTCCGTCTCCTCGTCCTCCGTCGGGGCGTCCGCGACGGGAACGACCTCCGCGGAGATCCACCCTAAGAACTCCGAGGTGTCCATATCCGACGGGTTCCATACCTCCGCGTAGCCCGACTTTGCTAACGTGAGGTAGAGGGGGATCCCGTCCCATACGTAGCGCCCCGCTACCTGATTGAGGACGTTCGACCGAACAGCCCCGGAGAGGAGTTTCCCTACGTCCGGGTCGTCCAGAACGTCGTTCCCCCACGCGGTGAGTTTCGAGGCGTCCGGGGATCCGGTCGAACCGCCCCCGGTCGTCGCGTCGAACTCGTCCTCCCGCGCCTCTATCCAGTCTCCGAGGCGGAGAGTCGCCCGGTCCATAGTTACGTTATTCTGTCGCCCGACGAGGGAGAACACGAACTCCCCGCTGGACGAGGAGACGAGGACGTAGCCGCGGTGAGAGTCGGATCCGGGGACTACGATAAACTCCGAGTAGTCCGTAACCGCCCGGTAGGTCGTCCGGTTCCGGATAGTTCCGTCCTCCTCGTAGTAGTCCTCGACCTCCTCCTCCCGCTGTTTGAACGCCTCTCCCACGTAGTAGTCCGTGTCTCCGGAGAGGGTCCGGACCTCTTTCACGGAGAGGGCGGCGTCGAGTTCCGTCCCGTGTTCCCCGTGAGAGGATCCGGTCCAGTCCTCGACGCCCTCTATCTCGACGTGGGTAGCCGTGTCCACGGGGACGCCGATAACTCCCCCGTTCACGCGTCCTCCTCCTCCTCGTCCGTCTCGTCGTCCAGTCCGTCGAGGTAGTCCCGCATACAGCCCGGGCTACATAGCGGGTGGACCGTCGCGGAGTGTTGGTTCGTGGGTTCGTAGTGGGTGAAGTGTTCTCCGTCGGGAGAGATCCGGGACCCACACTCCTCACAGTTAGGCATTAGCGCCCCCCGTCTCGTCCTCCTCGACGTATAGATCCTCTAAGTCCTCGTCCGCGAGAACCTGAATACCCTCCGCGAGACGCTGATAGGCTAACATTTTCCGAAAGCCCCGCGTGTTCAGAACCGCCTCTATCTCGTCCTCCGTGAGGTCGTCCACGGACAGGCGTTCGAGGTCGTTCATAGTCCGTAGACCTCCTCGGAGTCCAGCCCCTCGACCTCTCGGATCTCCTCCGCCCGTTCGGTATGTCCGTGGGTAGCGATACAAGAGAGGGCGGTCGAGAGGTCCATTTCCCCCGCGCCCGGGCTACTCCCGGCGTCGTCGGGGAGGACCGCCTCTCCGTCCTCGTCGCGTTCCGCGTCGTCGGGGATCTCCGCGGGTTCCGCCGCGTCGAGGCGGTGAGTCTCACCGGGGAGACGCGTCCTCTCGAACTCCACGCTGGACGACCCGACCATAGACGCCTGTTCCGTCGGGTAGCGCGTGAGACGCGACTCCGGCATAGGGTAGGCGGTGAGGTTCGTGTCTACGGACGTGAGGGAGTCTTTCAGGTAGACACAGGCGAACACAGCGCCCTCCGGGTCGAAACCGGAGACGACGTTCCCGGCATACTCGTCCAGCTCGGGGGCGTCCGGGAACTCCTCGTAGTAGTCCTCGACCGTCTCCGCGAGGATCTGGACGACGTAGAGTTTCGCCCCGGGTTTCGCCCGGTCGTAGGCTACGTCCTTTTCGCCCACGCGGGGATCTATCCCGACCGGGTTCTGTTCCGGACCGCCGCGTTCGAGTTCGAGGATCTTAGCCGCGGCGTTCGCTACCTCCGCCGGATCCGTGTCTCCGAGTTCGTCTACGGGGATCTGTTCTACCATTTCGTCGTAGATCTCCCGCCCGCGGTCCTCCGCGTCCTGTTCCACTCCGTCGTTTCCGGAGTCCGTCGAGGAGTCGGGGGCGTCCCCGTAGTCCTCAAAGTCTCCGAGTTCGTCCGTGTCTGTCATAGCGACACACTACCCGACGGAGAGGACCGTTAAAAAGTTACCGGAGACTACTCCGCGTTAGTTGGACTGTTCGTAGGCGTGGGCTACCGCTATCAGCGCGTAGACCGCGACTCCGAGAACGTAGCCCGCCCCGGGTTCGTGGTCCTCCATTAGACCTCCTCCTCCGCGACGCGGTAGAGTTTCGCGGGTCCGACCGTCCGGGTAACGCGGATCCGTCCCTCCTCCCGGAGGTCCTGAACGAGTTTCCGAACGCGTCCGTGGGACAGGTCGAGACGACGGGCTACCTCACGACTCCCGGCGTCCGAGAACTCCGAGGTCCGGATAGCCTCCACTACGTCGTCTTTCTCCGCCTCTCGACGGATAGAGGACGGGGAGGTTCGACTCTCGGAACTCATTTCTCGACCTCCGGGAGGTTCCGGTAGCGATACTCCCCCGTCTCCGTGTTCTGTTCGAGGACGAGTTTCTTAGGCGACTCCGCCCGGGAGTCGGGGTCTTTCACCGTGTCCACCGCGGTCCAGCGTCCCGCCCCGTCGCCCTCCTCGACGCGGTTCAGGGACAGGTAGAGGGACATAGCCTCGTAGTCTTTGTCGTCGTCGGAGTTCCGGAGTTCGTCCGGGACCGGGACGGAGATCTCCGTGGGATCCTCTCCGAGAGTGATACGGGCGTTCCCTCCCATACCGCCCTCCTCCGTCGAGACGCCGATTAGGGCGGACGGTTTCGCCGTTCGTCGGAGATCTCGAACGAGGTCGTAGACCTCGGACTCCGCCTCCTCGGAAAGGTCGAGTTGTTTCAGGCGAGAGGTGAACCGTTTAGCCGTGTCTGCGTCCATTAGTTCTCCTCCTCCTCGTCCGCGTCGCGGGAGTCGTAGAGTTCGCGGGCGTCCGTAGTGTCGTGGTCCTCACACAGCGGGTAGCCGTCGTCCAGCGCGTCCTCGGAGGCGTCGTTCTCACAGCCCCCGGCGGAACAGTCCGGGACCTCCGCCTCGTCCTCGTCCGTAGAGGCGTCCGTCTCGTCGCCCACAGCGTCCTCCTCGTCGTCCGCGTCGTTCTCCGTGTCCTCGTCCGTCCCGTCGAACCTATCGCCCCACGTCCGCGAGAGGTCCGCTGTAGAGTCCTCGTACTCTCCGGACTTAATACGAGGGGCTAACATATACTGTCCGGAGATCCCGAACCGACTCCCGGAGAACGAGATAGTAACCGGGAACTCCTGTCCGAGGTCCAGCGTCGCCCGCCCGAACCCCGCCTTTACGACTCCCTGTAGCATATCCCGGAGGTGGTCGAGACTGAACACGGACGTAACCGGGTCCGCGCCCGGGGAGGCGTGGAGGAGTTTTTCGTCGGACCTAAACTCGTCCTCTTTGCGGATCTCCCGGGCGGCGTTCGTCTCCGCCGCGTAGACGGAGAAATACGCCGCCTCCCTGTTTCCGAGGGATCCGTCTCCGACAGTCCCCGGCGTCGCGGAGAGGGCGGCATAGTCGAACCGGGACTTAATCCCGTCCAGCGCGTCGCGGAGGTTCGACGGTTCCACGTCGCCCCTCCACGGGCGGTCGAGGTCCGGTATATCCGGTTCCTGTCGGATAGAGTCCGGGTCTATCTCGAAAAAGGAACCCGTCCGGTTCCACTTATCCTCCGGTTCCACGCGGACGTAGATCCGTTTCCCGACCTGTTCGACTATCACGGGATCTCCCGGGTTATCCCCGTTCCCGCCTTTTCGGGCGTAGTCCGTAATGGTCGTGAGTTCGTCCAGCGGGAGTCCGAGGACGGTAGCCTCCTCGACCTCGTAGGCGTCGAACGCGTCCGCCGGGATCCGGACCTCGACCATACCCACGTTCGCGGGGTTCACAGCCCGGACGTGAACCTCCGGGTCCTCGTCGTCGTCCGCGTCGAACCGGACCTTACACTCGTCTACGAGGACGGAGAGGAGGTCCGTCGTAGACCTCCACAGATCTCCGCCCGTCTCGACGTGGATAGCCGCCTCGTTCTGTTCGTCCGCCTGTTCCGCCTCGTCCGCTTTCGCTTTCTGTGTCTGACTCATAGTTTACGCGTAGGTGTCGGTTTCAGTAGGTTGTTTTTCGGGTCCGAGTTGTAGATCTCACCGCGTCGTTTGAGTTCGTCCACAGCGTCCTCCGCGTCGTCGCGGGGGACGCCCTCCCGGACCGCCTCTCGAACTATCTCCTCCCGTGGGACTCCGTTCTCCTCGTCGTAGAGTTCGCGGAGGACCCGCTGGACCGTCCCCCACCCTCTCATAGTAGCCCCATATCTTTCAGGAGAACCCGAACGAGGTCGTCCGCGGACGGGTTCCGTCCGGGGTTCAGGTCGTTACTCGACGCCCTCCGGCGGAGGTCGTTATACTCGGAGTCGCGGAGTTCGAGTTCCGTAGACGCCGCCTGTAGACGCATAGGTTCGTCCGGGAACTCCTCGACAGGCGGGAGGTCCACGAACTCCACCGCGTCGCGGAACTCGTCCCACCCGGAGATCCCGAACTCGGAGAGGTCGTTCTTTACCTCTACGTAGAACTCGCCCACCCTCTCCGTCTCCTCCGCGAACTCCCGGATCTCGTCCTCCGCCTCGTCCAGCCCGTCGAGGATAGCGTCCTCGTCCAGTCCGTCGGACGGGACCTCCTCCACGTCGCGCCCGGGTTTATCGGACGCCTGAACGGAGACGGGTTCACTTTCAGTTTCACTCCGGGGACTCTCGTCGTCGGAACACACTCCGTTTATGGTCGTCGCCCGGGTCCCTTCGTCGTAGATCTGGTCCCCGATACGAACGAGGTCCATATCCTCTCGACCGGAGGCGTGTTTCTCCGCCCACGCGGGGAACCGCCCTTTCTCGTCCTCCGTGTAAATCGTTCTGTGGAGGTAGACGTAGCCGATTATCCCGGACTTGTAGGTGTCCGTCTCCTCGTAGTAGACCGCCCGCGGGTGGACGAGGTAGAGACGCGTGTTCCCGGGGTCTATCCGGGGCGGTTCCTGTGATTCACTCACCGGGATAGCCTTAGAGAGTCCCTGTTCGTGGACCTCCTCTATGAACTCCTCCGGCGTCTCGTAGTAGGACTTTCCGACGAACATAAACAGGTCCCGGGACTGAAACTGTGGGATCTGTCCCGCGTGTTCGTAGGGAGAGGCGGACCCGACGGTTCGGGCTATATGTCTCCATACCTCTCCACGGGGAACGGTCGAGAACTCCGTCTCCGGTCCGTCCTCGAACTCCGGGCTGATAGGGTTAAACGCCGCCTCGTCTATCCCGTCGTCGGGCTGTGGGCGGATCCACGTCTCTTTATCCTCCGGGAGGTTCGTCCAGTCGGTAACGGATAACTCGAACTCCGTTCCGGGGAAATACTCGTAGCCCCTGAACTTAGACCTCTCTAAGTAGGGAACCACGGGGTCGAACTCCACGAACGAGGGGAGAACCCCGTCCGCGGACCGGGGCGGGGAACGGACGTAGGCTTTCCCGTGTTTGAGAAAGCCACAGCCCCGTTCCTCGTTCCGGACTGTTTCTGTTTCGTCGTCGTTTGGCATAGCGCGTAATCCTCCGTTACTCGTAGCCTGTCGCACGTTCGGGGAGGGCTACGGGTAAGGCGTCTATTCATTTGGATAGGAGGGTCTTAAAGATACCGGGAGAGTTGCGCGGGTTAGTCCGACTCCTCGAACCGCTTTACTGGATACCACCCGCCCTCGTAGTCGAGGAGTTCTACGACGACCTCGGACCCGTCGCGTCGTTTCCGGAGAGGGGGCTGGACACTCGGACCGTAGCCTGTCCGTGACATACGCTACCACGCGAACGGTTCGAGTAAAAGTATATCCTACGCGACGCGTTCGAGGAGGTCGTCCAGCGTCGTCCACGGGTCCTCCTCCCGGGCGTCCGGGTCGAGACGCCGTTTCCCCGTGGGCGTCTCCGGGAGATCCCGCGGGTCCGCGAGATACCACGTAGTGTCGTAGTCCCACCGGGCGGCTACCCGCGGTTTCGCGTTCTGAAAGAACGTCGAGTAGGAGAGTAGCGCCTCGACCTCCTCCGGTGAGAGGTAGCGGTTCTTATCCGGGCTGTGTCGTTTCGCCTCTATCGCCCACTCCGTCGCCCCGTTCCCGACGTGGAGATCCGGGAGTTCGACGCCCGGGGCGGACCCGGATCCCGCCGCCCGGATAACTGCGAACGCCTCCGAGAGGAGTATGTCCCGGAGTTCACGTTCGCCCGCGTCGCCCTTACTGTTCCCCACGACCGACCTCCTGAACGTTCCCCTCGTCGTCTACGACGACCTCGGACGGGTCGAGAACTCGGATAGTGATACTGTCCGGGTCGTCCTCGTCGCCCTCTACGTCCCTCTCGACGTAGGCGGATCCGTAGATACTCTCGGACTTAATCCGGGCGGCTACCGTCTTTCCGAGTTCGTCCCGGTCTATCTCCCCGCCCTCGTAGACGACCGCCTCGTAGGGGAGAGACAGGGAGGGAAAGTCCGATAGCGCCCCCGCGACGTGAGAGAGAACGTCCTCCGGAACGAGGTCGTCCAGCGTCTCCCGCGGGTCGTCCGTCCCGGGTTCCATCAGATCCACCCTTTCCGGGCGTAGACCTGTGCGAGAACGAACGCGACGACGACCGCGCCCACGCCTACGACCGCGAGAGTAGCCTCCACGCCCCACGCGTCCAGCGTCCACAGGGACGCGCCTACGACGGTCGAGAGGAGTCCCCCGAACAGGAGGACGACGAGGGAGACGCGGGCGACGGTCCCCCACGTCGGGAGGGACGGGCTACTCGTTAGGAGATCTCCGGTCCCGGACGTGTCCTCCTCCGTGAGGGACGCCTCCGGGTCCGCTTTGCGTTCTATTGGTTCCTCGGAACTCATACTCGTAGGCTTACCCTACGAGGGGCTAAAAGATACTGGACGCTAACCGGAACCGGCTACAGCGCGTCCCGGTCTATCTGGACCGCCTCGGAGAGGTCCCGTTTCGCCTCCTCGACGCGACGGGCTACCTCCCCTTTCAGATCCTCGTCTACGTGGTTCGAGATCCCGTCCTCTATCAGGTCCTCTAAGTAGTCCCGCTGAAACTCTTTCAGCGCGTTTAGTTCTACGTTCACGTCTCGACCGCCGGAGACGTGTTCCATAAAGGACTCCCGGATCTTTCGGTCCTTATCCGAGGACGAGGGCGTGGGGTTCTCCGGGAGGTCGAACTCCGCTATGTCCTCCGGGTTCACGGCTAACCTCTCGAACGCGAGACTGGACAGGGTTCCCGCCCCGTCGTTCTCCATTTCCTCCTCGGACTCATACCACCGGGCGCGGACCGGGAACCCACGCGCCTCTAACGCGTAGTAAACGTCCCTCACCGTTCGTTTCTCTCCGTTCTGTAGGACCTCCTGAATAGCGGACAGGTAAGCCCGGTATTTGGGTCCGGGGTTCCACTCCATACCCTCCGGTTCGGAGTGGGTCTTTAAAATGCTACCGGAGACTAATAGCGTAAGTTTCGCGGCTACTGAACAGCGTCGAGGAGGTCGAGGAGTTCGCCCCGATTGAACGGGCGGGCGTTATCTCCCTCTCCGGGGTCGTAGTCGAACCCCGCCTCCGCCGCTACCTGTTCGTAGAACCACGACTTAGGCGGGGCGTCCCACCCGTAGACCTCCGCGGCGTCCAGCGCGTCTCCTCCGAGGGTGGAGAGGATAACGTTCAGGTCGTCTTTACGAAACGCCCCGGAGGGCGACGAGGAGATCCCCACAGCCCGCGAGATCTGTCCCCGGAGGTCGTGAACAGTCTCGGACATTACGAGGCGTGGTCCCGGATAGCCGCGACGCGACGGTTCACCGTGACTTTGTGGACGTTCCCGGGGGCGGCGTCCGCGGCGTCCCCCTGTGAGAGGACCATACGGTTCTCGTCCGCGGCTATCCAGTAGATCCCGGAGGCGATAGGACCCGCGGACTTACCGCGGACCCACTCCTGTCCGGCTACCTCCTCGACGCGTTCGAGGGCGGCGTCCAGAACGACCTCCGGGAACGAGAGTTCGGAGTGGATAGCCTCGACCGCCTCCCGGAGACGGTCCGCGGCGTCGCCCTCGGAGATCTTACCGGAGGACTGTTCCTCCCCGCGGAGGGAGAGAACCGTTTTGTAGCCCTTCCGGATAGAGGTCCGCGAGACGCCGAACTCCTCAAAGTCCGCCTGTGTGAGGTCGTCGTCCGTGAGGGTGGACGCCGCGTAGAGACACAGGGACGCGACGACCGCGGGCGTCCGGTTCGAGAACAGCCCCGTGTCCGCGCCCTCCCGGTAGAGGTCGAGGGCTGTGTTCACCGTCTCCGTCGAGGCGGAGAGTTCGTTCCCGAACCGCTGTAGGAACGCCTCCGGATCCGCGTGTTCGGGGGTGTGTCCGAGGGCGTCTACGAGACGCCGGAACTCCCGGGAAACAGCGGTTTCCGATACGCCCGCCTGTTCCGCTACCTCTCCCGCGGTGAACGGTTCGCCCTCGTCCCGGGACGCGTAGTAAACGATAGCCGGGTAGGTCCGGGCGTCCGCGGGGATCTGATAGTCCTCCTGTTCGAGGCGGTCGAGGTAGACGCGGGCTGTTCGTCCGACGAGATCCGGGAGTCCGAGCTCCGAGGCGATAGCCTCCGGGTCCTTACTCCGTTCCGTGACTGTGGACATACCGGAGATAAGGGCTACGGACGGTTTAAAGATACCGGACGAAACGCGTATTAGCCATCCGGTAACATTATGTTGGAACGAGTGATACGACCCTACGAGGAGATTAGAAAATGGCTACGCTGGACGACTTTACCGACACACAGGAGGAACCGGAGTTCGACGCGCCCCCACAGATCCGGAAAGCGCGTCCCGTCCCTCACCCGTATAAGAACCACAAAATCGGGAACCTCGTAGTGGTCTATAACCGCGGGGACGAGGAGAAACGGGAGATTAAGGGCTACCGGACGACCCGGACGACGGACGCGAACCTGTTTAGGAAATTCGACTCCTACCCGATTAGCCTCCCCGTCCTCTCTAACCTTCAATTCGAGGAGGTGGAACTCGTCCTCGTCTACGAGAGAGACACAAAGACCCTCTACGAGTTCACGCTGGACCAATACACAGCGGACACTACCGCGGAGTATGACTGGACCCACTACGACGACGACACAGGGAGGGAGATCCGGACGGACACACAGAAATGTCCAGCCCGGGAGGACGCGGTTCGAAAGTGGGACGTTACGGAGTGGACTAAGCGGGACCTGTTTCGCTAATACGCCGTAGCCTCCGGTAACTTTTTAAGACCCTCCTCCGTAGCGGTAGGCTACCCGTAGGAGGGACCTCGACGTGAGTTCAGAAAGCCACCAACACTTAGACGACAGAACCGGACGCTATGATGAAACGGATTTTCACGGTAGCCGCGGGGGAGGAGTAGACCGCGTTCAGCGTCCCCCGGGAGAGGCGGACGCTGTGTGTGGACCCGAACACTCGAACCGTGAAACGAATTTTCACGGTAGCCACGGGGGAGGAGTAGACCGCGTTCAGCGTCCCCCGGGAGAGGCGGACGCTGTGTGTGGACCCGAACACTCGAACCGTGAAACGAATTTTCACGGTAGCCACGGGGAGGACCGCCCCCTCCGTGGACAGGTCCAGATATGCGGGGAGGAGTGGTCCGTCGAGACGGTCGTCTCCGTCGAACGTCTCCGTCGTCGTTACCGGGACGAGTATCGGGAGTGTATGGTAGCCCTCGGAGAACCGACCCGCCGCGGGATCTTAGCGTGTCTCGTCCAGAACGGGACGACGACCTACTCCCACCTCTCGGAGTGGACGGAGACGACGACGAGGACGGTAAAGAACCACGTCCACGACCTCCGGGACGCCGGAGTGGTCGAGGTCGAGGACGGACGCCCCGCCTCTATCGCTATCCAGAACGACGACCTCCGCCTGTTAGCCTCGGACGCCCTCTCGTTCTTAGAATAAGATCTCGTCCGCGGTCCGCGTCCTCCTGTTCAGTCGAACGCGTAGCCCGGGCGACTCCGCGGGGAGTCGCCCCGGGCGTCTCCTCCCTCCGGGAGATACGCCCTTTAGGGCGACGCCCCCGCTGTCGTCGCCCACGGTGTTAACGGCATACGGGTATGGTTTCAAGTGAACCGTCTTATAGTTACCGACTCACTACGACAGGTTAGCGTCCGGTCCGTCCCACCGCCTCGACGGGCTGGACCGGGATAGATCTCGACGGACCCGCCGCTACCGAACGGGGGCTACCGTGAAAATCCGTTTCACGTTAGGCGAGAACCGGGTAGGAGATCCACGCCGCGGTAGTCGTGAGGACGTAGACGACGAGGAAATACCACGGTTCCCGTCCGAGGGTTCGGGAGGCTATGTTCTCCGCGGTCCCCGCGACGAGGTGGACGAGGGCGCGGAGAACCCCGTCTCCCTCGAACGACGGGATCCGGTCCGGGTCGAGACGCCGGAACCCGAACGAGGTCCCGACGAGGAACGCGGTCCCGAACGCTACCCACTCCGTGAGTCCGAGGCGGACGCCCGCCCCGGCGAACAGTCCGAGGAGTCCGAGTTCCATAGCGTGAAACTCCCAGTAGGTGAGGTCGAGGAGAACCCGACGGAGGAACGCGGGGACCCACGCCGGGAGTCCGTCCTCCGAAAACACGTAGTCCGAGGCGTTCAGCCCGTCCCGGGACATTAGTCTCCCCCTCCATTCCCCGGTCCGCCGCCTCCTCGGAACAGCGGTTCGTCCTCTCCGGGAGAGAGGTCCACGTCGTCCACAGCCCCCGCTATCCGGCGGAGAAAACCCTCCGTCTGTCGGTTATGTCGTTTCTGTGTTCGAGAGAGATCCTTTACGTCCCGCTGTAGTTCGTCCTGATTCTCCGCGACTTTCTCGACCGTCTCCTCTAAGCGGGTGAGTCGGTCGTCCGTCTCTCCGAGGAGTCCACCGTCGGAGGTCGGATCTACGTCCTCCCCGCCCGAGGACTTTCCCGTGAGAACCTGAATAACGGGAAATACCCTGTCGCGGAACCACCGTTCGTGTCTATACAGCCACCCGGCGAACGCGGTCCCCGCGACTCCGAGGAGGGCTACGATTAACTGAAACTCCGTTATCGCGATTCCCCCTGTCGGTTCAGCCATTAAGGGAACCCTAACGTAAAACGGATAAGAAAGTTCGCTACGAAAGACTGTCTACGTTAGACGGTCCCCGTTTTCCGGGCTAAATCCGCGTAAATATCCCCGCCCGTCTGTCCGGACTGTGAGGTATGCCACCCGACCCCGCCGCTACTCCACTCCGTGTCGTCCATAGATACCGTCGCCTCCGCGGTCCAGCCCCCCGACCCGTCGGGATAATAGCCGGTAACGGCTATGGTCGGATCCCCTATCTCTATCCTACAGCGTAACCACGTATCGGACGGTAGCGGGTCCCCCGACCGGATAGGGCCTATGTCCAAACTGTCCCCTTTCCGTTTCCCTATGTGGACACCCCCGGGGTTCGTAGACGCGTCGAAATTCTTTAGAGCGGCTTCATACCAATACTCGTTTCTGTACCCGTGGTCCTGAACGCAAAAGTCTATTTCTACGCCCACATCGTTCCCGCTACTTAACCACGTATAGTATTCTATCACGTCGCCTCGGACCGGGTAATACGGGAGTCCGTCCCCGGGATAGGAGACGAGGGCGTTATCGCTCCCGACCATAGCGATAGCGTAGGTCCCCTCGTAAGTCGGTGAGGTCGTGATACTCGTGTCGTTCTGGTTCCCATATTGGTCCCCATATTGGATATAGGGAGAGAGATCTCCGCGTTCCAAGTCGTCTATCACCGTAGCGGACGACCCGATACCCGTCCCGGAGGCGAACACGAACTCGGACGCCCCGCTATCTACGAGAGGACTCCCGGAAACGAACTCGTAGGCGTGGTCCCCCGCCTGTCCGACCTCGACGGGTTCCCCGCTTTGAAACACGTAGTCCGAGTTCGGCATTATTCAGCCCCCACGGAAACGGAGGGTTCGGTGGACGCCCACTTACGGATCCGGAACAGGTCCTCTCCGGAGGTAACGCTGTTCGCGTGAATCGTTTTATACGATAACTGGTTAGTCGAGTACCGGAACCCCGCGGTCCCGGACCCGAGAACGCTACCGTCCGGGGCGTCTTTCACCTCCGTATAGGTCACATTATTGGGAAAGTCTATCTCCTCGTGAATCCATACCCAGTCCCCGGGCGAGATCCCGGAGTAGATAATAACCCACCTGCCTCCGTTGTAGTAGCGGACATCCCCTTCATTACTCATATCGTCGGTGGGTCCGTAGATATTCTCCTCCGTGTTCGAGGCGTCCACTACGTCCGACATAGCGTGAGTCGTCCGGGAGGAGGTGCTTTCCGTCCCTTTCATCCAGAACTCACGGACCCATTTAGATTCTGTAGAACTATCTATAGTTTGGGGCAATTCATACTGAACGCCCTCTGAAACGTCCGTCGTAAACTGTGAACCGACACTCCCCTGTTTCGCATAGGAGTTATAGGCTGTGAACGTGGGCGTCGTATCATAGTTTCTAATTGCGGTAAACGCGGCGTCGTTTGCGATAATGTCCTGTCCGTCCGTGAACTCCTCAAAGTCATAGAACCCGTAGGGGAACGTCCCGATCCCGGAGGACGTTTTCGCGTTCGTTCCGTCCCCGTAGTATAACCAAATACTCTCCGTCGAGGACGCGGCTATGGACGGGACCTTAACCCATATCGTAGCCGTCTCCGCGGAGGCGTCGAACTCCTGTAGGTAGTGGTCCAGATAGGGAGAGGAGTCTCCCTGTGTATCGGTGAAACGTATGTCCGACCCGTCGGAGAGGGCGTTCGTGAAAATCGGATCCCCGGACCCGAACGTTACCCGAACCTGATAGTCCGAGAGAGAGGACCCGGACTGTTCGGTTATCTGAACCTCCCTCTCTAAAATGTCCACCTCCGGGAGTGTGACCTCCGAGAGTGTGACCTCCGGGAGAGAGTCCAGTCCCACGATAGTCATTTAGACGACCTCCCCTTTCGCCTCCGCGTAGACGCCCTCCGCGGACCCGGACTGATTATCTACGAGGACCGCTACGGTCGTGGTAGATCCCGGGCTGTAGGATCCGAGAGGGCTACCTGTTTGGTCGTCGTAGACGGTCGAACCGTCCCCGGCGATTAGGACACTCCTCGACGTGAACGACCCGGCGTTATCCAGCGTAACGAGTTCGAGGTCTACGGAGGTGGAGGAGGCGGTTCCGTCGGGTTTCATCAATTGGGCTTTGTAGATCTCTAACGTCTCGGAGGCGTCCACCTCCGCGACTCCGACTAACGCCTGATTCCCGGTCGAGAGGGAGGTCTTACTCCCGGAGTGGTCAAAGTCTACCGTTTGGTCGTAGCCGCCTCCGGATCCGCCGCCCGCGGTGAACCAATTGGTCCCGTCCGAGGAAAGGACCTGTGCGCCGTAGGCGGTTTCCACGGTAACGGAGGAAACTCCGTCTATCGTTTCGGACCCCTCCGTGTCTATGGTAAGAGGGTTAGAGTCCGCGGAACCGCCGGAGTCCACTACGATAATGTGGTTCCCGTCCACCGCGTCCGCGGAGGCGAGAGTGATAGTAACCGCCCCGCCGGACGTGTCTACGAACAGGATCTCCTCGTCGGAGGTAGTCGTGTTCGAGGAGACGGAGGACGTGTTCCTGTTTTGGTCGAGGACGCCGCGTAGGAACTCACCCGCGGACGCGTCGTAGAGAGTTCCCGGACCCGTGGAGTCCGTGAGGTCCGTAGAGTCCACGTCCATATCCGTAATGGACGGGAGGGCGTAGGGAGAGTCGAGGTCCCCTATCGGTAGCGGGTAGGACGTGAGAGCTCCCGCTGGACCTCCGAGACGCGCCTGTGTGAACTCGTTAGACGAGTAGGAGTAGAGAGTGTTCCCGCGGTCGTCCGTTACGTCGTCCGCGGTCCGGAGTCCCTGTGGAACCTCCGCCCGGAGGTTCTGAACGCCGCCCGACCCGTCGGACTCCGCGTAGATCTTTAGGACTGTCGTGGAGTCCACCGCGAACAGGAACGACTCCTCCGTTCCCGCGGCGTCGTTCCCGTCTACCACAGCGTCCACGACCGCCCCGAACGTCCCGGGGTTCGTTCCGAGGTCGAGGACCGCGGACCCGGAGAACCCGGAGAGGTCCAGCGGTCCGTTCAGCGGATCCCCCGCCTCCCGGATAACCTCCGTTAGCGCCCCCTCGACGGTCGAGGACGAGAACTCTCCGGGGGAGTCCTCGAACCACGTCTCCTCCGCCGCGGTTCCGTGAACGCGGTAGTCGCGTATGTCGGAGTCGGTTACGTCCGTCGTTCCGTCCGGGAGGTAGACCGCCGCGAGAGGGAACTCTCCGGACTGTAGTTCCGGGAGGTCGGGTTTCGTCGCGGGCGTCCCCTCTCGTTTCCCCGGAGAGGAGGTCCCCGTGTCAAAGTAGACGAGATCCCACCGTGGACTCCCGGACGTGTTCGAGGAGAGGGAGAGGACGTTCGTCGCCCCGGCGTAGGAGTGAAGCGTCCCTCCATACCACAGCCCGCGGGTCGTCGCGGCTACGTCGAGGGCGTTCGTGTTCGTCCCCGCTGTAACCGCGAGATCCCCGGCGTCGAGGATCCCGTTCCCGTCCAGCCCCTCCGCGAACGCCTGAAAGGTAGTGTGGAAAACGGGGTCCCCGGTGTCTGCGTCGAACCTGTCCGCTGTAGTCATTAGGAGGAACCTACCGGGGAACCCGCTAAAAAGTTCCCTACGCGACTACTCTATCCTGAACCCGACCGTCCCCGTGAGGGGAACGCCGTCTACTTTCTCCTCCGGGCTGAACGTCGTCGCCCACAGCATACGGGGCGTCGAGGAGTTATCAAATACAGCCATTTCCGAGAGATCTACGGGCTGTGAGGCGGGTTCACTCTCGTAGAGTTTCGTCCGGGCGCGGATAGCCTCTAATTCGAGGTCCCGGATAACGGTCTTACTGATAATCTCGGACGTGAGTCCTGTGTCCGACTTACTGAACTCCGTAGACCCGGTTCCGAACGCTATCTCGTTCAGTCCGACGACCTGTTTCGGGAGGTTCAGCGCGTCCGCTATCGCTATCTCTCCGTCGTCCGTAAACACGGAGTCGCCTACGCCCTCTCCGGAGACGGTGAGGGAGACGAGGACGCGGACCTCCTCCTCCGGGGTCGGGTTCACGCCGGAGAACGTGAGGCGGGCTATCAGGGATCCGTCTACGTCGTAGACGCCGAACTCCGTCGCCTCGTTTTCGTGTTCGTGAAACCGGAACACGCCCATAGCGCCCGCCGCTTTCGGGGCGGGCTTATCTGTCGCCCCGTTCGTTTTCGAGGAGAGGGAGACGAGGGTCCGGTCCCCGGAGTTCGCCCCGGAGGTTCCGATCCCGACTCCGACCTCTCGGACGCCGCCCTCCTGTCCGTCCAGCGCGTCGCGGATAGCGCCTCGACCGTCGCGGACGAGTTCGCCGGAGTCCTCGTCCGAGGCGACGAGGGTCCAGTCTCCCCTTTGGTCCCCGACCGCCCCGGTCCCTATCCCGTGGTCGGATCCGTTCGGGTGTCCGACTATCAGGGAGTCGTTCAGATCTCGTTTGTAGACCTCTCCCGTTACCTCGACCTCGACTACGTTCCGCCCGAACGTGAGGGAGATAGATCCGGACTCCGGGGCTTCTATAAAGTTCGCCTCCGTCCGGCGTATGTCCCGCCTGTTCTCGGCTATGTAGCGGTCCGCGGAGTACACCATATTAGAATACCTGTAGTCCCTGCGGGATAACCGTAACCGTGGTCGGACCCGCCTCGTTCACTTTCACGTCCACACTCACGTAGTCGGTATATCTGCGCGTGAACTCGACGGTTTTCGTCTCTCCCGCCGCAAACGAGACGGTTTTACTTTTCACTACCTGTCCGTCCTCCGTGAGTTTCGCGGTATGGTCCAGCCCGTAGCCGGAGTCGTTCGTAATGTCCGCGGAGATAGTGATAGTCTCGTAGGGCGACGGGAGGGTTTTGCTTACCTGTAGGTTCGCGGTCGAGAACGACGAGGAGGCGTCTATCGGAGGAGGTGTCTGTGATAACTCGACCCGCGGGCCGAACACTTCTAAGGTCCCTTTCGGAACTCCCACTCCGTCGTAGGAGAGTCCGTCCTCTCCGTGAATACGGATCCCGGCGGAGATCTGTTCTCCGTCCGTCTCGTCCCCGGCTATGGTCGTCCCCCAGCTGAACGAGTTTATCCACTCGTCGTAGGACGAGAACCCGGAGAGGGCGGTCCCAAAGTCCCCGAACGTCTCGTATTTCTGTTCCATACGCTGTCGGAACCGGGACGCGGACTCCGACCCCACGCCGATAGTGTCGGTTAGGTATGTCTCGAACTCCGCAAAGGACGCCTGTCCGTTCACGTCGGACGTAAACGTGGAGTAGTCTTTCTCCTCTCGAATAGCGTCGAACGGCGAGAGGTAGGGGTTATTCTGGACGGTGGGGGCTTTCACTCCGAGGGCGCGTAGTTTCTCTTTCTGTGTGAGACTGGACATTAGGCGGACGACCCCGTTACGCCTACCTCTACTCGTCCAGCGGTATCAGTCCTTACCTCGGAGACGGTAAAGTAGCCGTTCAGATCCTCCGGGGGCCAGTCCACAAAGAGGGACTGTCCCACTCGGACGTTCTTAAACGCCGGATCCGCGACGGTAAACGTAACGTCCGTGTCCTCCCACGCCTCCTCCGAAAGGTAGCCCTCTCCGTAGTCCCGGAGTTCGCCCTCGTTCTGGATCTCTTTGTTTACGAGAGGGCGTTCCCGGGAGGAGACGCCGTAGAACGAGATAGAGGCGGAGGACTTTAGCGGGACCTGTAGATCTCCCGCCCCCTGAACGACGACCTTATTCGTTATGTCCGTCGCGTCCCGGTTCGGTTCTATGTCCACGACCCGCGTAGAGGAGTAGGATATACTCTCCGGGGCGTCCGTGTCCCCGTCCGGTTCATAGTGTAAGTGGTCGTCCTCGTCCACGAACGACGTAGCCCCGTCCTCTACGGCTAACTGTGCGATAGCCTCGAAAACGGAGGCGTCGAACCGCCTCGTTATCTCTCGACCGGAGTCCTGAACGTCCACCGTGGACAGTCCCGTGTCCCCCGACCGCGTTCCGAACGGTCGGGTCCGGGCGTAGTCTATCACTCCCGCCCGCGCCTCCGGGAGACTCCCGGAGAGACTAATCCGATATTCGAGTTCGAGGGATCCGGAGAGTTCCGCCCCGTCCGTCGTCGCCTCCTCTAGCGGGAGACGCTGTTTCGTGAACTCCACTCCGTCCGGGACGGGGAGATCCCATACCATAGAGGTCCCGGAGTCGTCCGTTAGTTCGACCTCCGCGGAAAAGAACCCGCCCTCGTTATTGAACGCGTAGCGCGTCTCGAACCACAGGATCTCCGCGTCGTCCACAGCGGAAAACGGAACGTCGTCGTAGGTAACGGAGAACGTCCCGGACTCTCCCTCTCCCCAGTAGAGAAAGAGGAGGTCGGACCCATACTCGTTAAACTCGACGGAGGGGAGGTCCGCTAACTCGAACACGGGAACGTCCGAACTCCACCCGTCGAGGTCGTCGCCTGTGTGGACGACGACCGGACTCCGGGGCTGGACCTGTGTGTTCACCATTTCCTCCACGACCTCTCCGGAGTCGCGGTTATACCACGGACGGTGAACCTCCACGAATTGTAGTTCCTCCCGCTTATCCCGGGCGGTGAGGTTCAGTTTCAGGTTCCGGGACCCCGTGGGCGGTTTCTTTTCGAGGTAGCCGGTCCACACAGTCTCCCCGTCCCGCTGGATTATCACCTCGTCCCCGAACTCGAACGCCCGATTAGAGGCGGAGTTCTTTACCTGAACCTCCGCGGTTCCGAGTTTATCCGTGTCCGCCCCGGAGTAGTTCACCTCGAAAAGCCCGTCCACGGTCGTCCCGCCTACTGTAACTGTGAAAGCCATAGGTCTAACTAATGAACGCGTCGAGGTAGGTCCACTCGACCTCGACGCTGTAGGATCCCGCGCCCATTTCCGCGTCCTGTGTGTCCTCCGTTACGGTAATGTCCGTAAAGACTCCCTGAAAGTCCGGACGCGGACCCCACGTTAGGAGGTCGAACCCGTCCGTAGTGTCGAACCCCCACTCTTTGTGTGCGCGACGGAGTTCCGACTCGAAACCTAAGTCCTCGTCCGAGTAGGTCCCGGAGTTCGGGAATTGGTCGGAGTCCATATTTTTCACGTCCGCTTTCACTACGATAGTCTCGTTCTCTATAACGAGTTTCCCGCCTATGACCTCCCGGAGGGCGGAGATAACGCTGGACGTTACGACCCCGTTCGAGGCTGAATACTCGACGGAGGTAGCCTTAAAGTCGAACGTCTCCGTCCCGTCGTTCCGCGTAAGTTGGACTGAACCTATCTGTGTCATACGTATTACTTACCTCCCGCTAAGTCGCCTGTGTTGGACCCGACCTCCTCCCCTATCATACGGGCGAGTTCTTTCCACTCGGACCTCGACATATTCGAGAAATCCCCGTTCGACCCGTCCACGGAGACACTTACGTTCTGTTCCTGAACGTTCGTCCCGGGCTGTTCTCCGGGGCGGGCGGTCTGTCGGGACCCTCCGATAGTGTCGGGGGCGAACCGGTCGAGACGGGCGCGGGCGGTTTCCGTCGCGGACCGTAACTGTCGGTTCCCACGGTTCCGGACCCGGGCCATACGGGAGGACATACTCTCGTTCTGGACGGTCCCCGCGCCCACGTCCAGCGGGTTCCGACCTCCGAGGGAGACGCGCCCGACCGGATCTATGGAGACTTTCGGGATCTTATTCACCATCTGGATAAGGGAGTTCAGCCCGCCGCTGGCGGAGTTAATCGCCCCCTCTATCCCTCCGATTATGGAGTTCGCTATGTCGTTCACTATCCCCTGTGAGAACGTGAGGATCCCGTTCCATCCCGCCCTCCATACGTAGTCCGCCGCCTCGACCGCCGCCCCTATCCCGGTCTTTACGGCTATCCCGAACGCCTGAAATCCGAGTATGGCTTTCGACGTGAACCGGGTAGCCGCTTTCGCCCACTCGACGGACGTATTCACGAACTTGTTTTTAGCCGCGGTCCAGTCCCCGGTAAGCGCGGAGAACGCCGCGGACATATACCCGACGAGAGGACCCCCGACGAGAAACGCGAGATCCGCGAACGTCGAGGTCATAGTATCGGTTTCGGACTGGACGACCGGGGTTACGTCCGTGAGTCCGAGGAGTTCAGATCCGAGGAGTCCGACCCCGACTACGGCTAAGAACAGCCCCGCCGCTAACCCCGCGGGTCCGGCGATAGCCGCCCACGCGGTCGTAGCCGCCCCGGAGACGGTTCCCAAAGCCCCGGAGAGGGTGATACTCGACCCGGTGAGGAGGGCGGTCCCCCTCGTCGCCAAGGCTAACGCGCCCTCGTAGAGGGTGGTAGCGACTCCCGCGACGCCGAACATATCCGCCGCAAAGAACAGCGCGGATCCGAGGAGTCCGGTCGAGGAGTCGAGTTTCGAGGTCCAGCGGTTCGCCTCCTCCGTCCGTTTCGTGTTTTCCTCGACCTGTCCCCCGTAGTCGTTCTGTGCGGACGCCGCCCCGACCGCGGACTCCGCGACTCCCTCTAAGTTATCCTGTAGACCGGAGGCTGTGTCCGCCGCGTCGTCGCCTCCCTTAACGGACGCTACCCAAAAGACCTCCCCGAGTTTTACCATTAGAACCGCCTCCCGGACATAGCGGAACGGGCGTTCTGTCGCCCCTCCGCTTTCTTACGGGCCTTTTCCCGTTCCTCCGTTTCCATCTTTTGAAGTTCGTTCGACATAACGAGGTAGCGCATTAGTTTCTGTTCAGGTAGACCTCCTCTCGTTACCTTATGAGTCTTAGTTACGGAGTCGGGGGCGTCGAGGTCCCGGATCTGTTCTATCCCGACCGCCGCGGCTACGGCTACCGCGAGAGGCGTCCACAGCCCCGTCTCTACGAGGGCGATAACTCCGAGGGTGATTGTACCTACGGACATAGCCCGGACTGTCGTGGGCGACAGGCGGGCGAGAGACGCCGCTGTGTCGTGTCTCTCCTCCTCGACGGTATGGACCTCACTCGTCGGGGCTACCGCGTCCAGCGGGACGCCCTCTTTCAGGAGGAGGAGTTCCACGAACTCCCGACTCCACGGGATAGCCCGGGGATCCTCGACCTCTTTCCCCCGGACTATCCTTCTAACTTTCCCTCGTCGCCCTCCGCTACGCCGGACTGTTCCTTAAGCCACGCCCGGAAATGTTCCACGTCCGCGTCCCACGAACCCGCGTCCGACTCCGCGTAGGTTTCGAGAACGTCGAGGACGCCCTCCGTGATACCCTCCTCTCCCATATCCATAGGGTCGGGGACGTGTTCCTCCAACTTTGAGAGGAGATCTTTCGAGGCGTTTTCCGTCGCCCACTCTTTCACCGTCTTATGGTCCGGGAGGAAACTCGTCTCCTGAACCTGATAGTCGAACATACGGGAGTAGTAGTCCACAAAGTCGAACCCTCCCTTACTCTCCGCCGCGACGGACTGAACGATCCGCTGTTTCTTAGGCCAGCTAACGTTTTCCGCCGGGATTAGAACGAACCCGAACGCCTTTTCTTTCCGTTCGCCCGTCTCGGAGTCCTCGACGGTGAGGCGGATCCACTCCTCGACCGTCTCCGTCTCGTCTACTGTCGCGTCCGAGTAGGACCCGGTTTCTACGTCCTCCGGCGTCTCCTGAAATGGCATACTATACAGAACCGTAGGGAGGGCCTAAAGAAATATCGGACGCTAACGAAAAGTGGTTCCCCGAACCGTTCAGGCGAGATAACCCTGTGTCGAGCTGGAGTCCTCGAACGTAACGGTGAGGCTTTCGGGAACGATATTCATTTCTACCTGTAGAGTGTCGTCCTCCGCCCCCTCCCCGCGGGGCGTCGCGTGTCCGGCGTCCGTGAGGTTATTCCCGGTGAGGGAGAACTCCACAGCGTCCCCGTTCGCTTTCGAGAACTTCATAGACGCGTCCACGCCGCCCGCGGTCGGGTTCTGTAGTTCGTCGTAGAAAGTGCTATCCACGACCGTAACCGTAGCCGTGAACTCATACCCGACCTGTCCCCCGTAAAGGATCTCGTAGGGGTCCGGGGCGCGGGTGGACTCTATGTAGTGTCGGGCGGAGGAGTTCTGATTAATGGAGATAGTGAACTCCTCTAACCGGGCGACGGTCGTCCCGTCGAACGTGAACCCGCTGGACAGATCCGAGAACAGCCACGGGTTCCGGTCCGGCATACCCGGGTCCGAGGTCGGGCTACTCCCCCTCTGGACGCCGATAGCGATAGTGTCCAGCGTCGTAGTGAGGCGTCCCTCGTTATCTAACGAGATCTCCCCGGAGGTCGGGACGACCGTGTTAAACGTCCGTACAAAGTCGGACGCCCCGCCCCGTCCGAGGTGAGTAGCCTCGACCGTGAGGGACGGAGGGACCGGCGTCGCGGACCCCGCGGACGCCCCCGCCGCGGTAAGGACGTGTTCGTTCGTCCCGGCGGAGGGCGTGTCCGCGGTGAACGTCTCGGATCCGAGGAGGACCGCGAGAGGGTAGCCGTCGTATGGGATAACCGGGTAGGACCCGCCCTCGTAGACCTTTTGACCCTCCGTTTTCGCGTTCATTTCTCGACCCGTCCCGATTAGGAACTCCTCGTTCCACGAAACCTCCGGGTCCGGGTGTTCCGTCTCCTCCTCTATCTTTCCGAGGTGTCTCGTCGGGGTTACGGTCGTCCGCTGTTCGTCCTGTAGCCCGACGAGGATCCGGGAGTCGTGTCCTTTCTGTGGGGAACCGCTGATACTCATACGTTACAGCGTTCTCCCCGCGGAGGACCCTTAAGGATAGCCTACGGGATTACGCGGTCCGGGAGTAGGCGCGGAACGTAAACGTGAATTGTATCGGGAACACGTCGAATATCTCCTCGTCCGGGAACGTATATTCGTAGTCCACCGTGTCCCACGACCCGATAGAAAGCCCGTTCGCGGACGCCTCCGTGTCGTCTCGAACGTCCCGGAGGATCTGAACCACGTCGTCTTTGAGTTCGACCCGTCGGGCGTGAGAGTCTATTACTTTCGCCTCCGCGAACACAGCGGAACCGTGGTCCAGCGTCGTCCGCGCCCCTCTCCAATTCTCGAAGTGTTCGGACGTGTCCGCTATCAGGATATACTCGTTCGTCCCCGGAGGGACGCTTTTCTCGTCTCGACGGACGCGAACCACGTCCGGTTTCCCGTTCGAGTAGTTCGCGGCGTCCGAGAGTAGCGTTTCTATGACTCCTGTAGTGTCGTGGTCGGGATCTACCATTTCTATTTACCCTCTTTCTCGAACGAGTTTTCCCCGTTCAATTCCTGAACGTCCACGTAGCCGGACTGTAGGAGTCCGCCCGTGTCCGTCGCCTCGTCCGCTACTATGTCCTGTGAAACGCCGAAAGCAAAGTCCAGAAAGTCCCGCATTATCTTGAACGGGGCGGACGGGTCCTCCGAGTTCGCGTAGGGCGTCTCTATGGAGTCCAGCGCCCCCTTTGCTTTCTCCATACTCCTCTCCATAAACCGGACCGCGACGGTCCCGTTCTTTGCGATAGCGTTCACGACTAACCACGCTACCGCGTCTTTCCACTCCGAGGTAGTGACCTCCGAGGGATCCGATACCGCGGCGTCTTTCATACCCGCGTCGAGGTCGTTCCACTTTCGGTGAACCCACTCCCGGATAGGCGAGAACGGAGGAGAGGTCCCGGCGTAGGTCGTTTCCCAATTGACATAGGGGGCGTGGTCCGCGGTATAGCCGTAAGCGCCCTCTACGTCGAACCCTCGACGGATCTCCTCTAAGGCGTCGTCGTTCAGATCCGTAGAGACGTTAGCCATTACGGAACCGCCCTCCTGTGTTCCTGAATAGCCTCCATAGCGTCCGACCGGAGACTGTCCGCGGCGTCCGTGAGGTCGAGATCCGCCTCCGAGGAGGTCCGGAACATATCTCCGAGAGAGTCCATACGGGCTATGTCCGAGGCGACGAGTTTCCCCACAGCGTCCCGGAGGTCCCCCGGGACGGACGAGGAAACGCCCTCCGTCGTCGTCGCGGGGTTCGAGGTCCCGGAGACGTTCCCGTTCTGGACCTCCGTAGCCGCGGAACTCTCGTCCGGACCGTAGCGGTAGTTCACCCGGGCGGTAGCGTCGTCTACGAGGGCTTTCCCGTAGGCGGAGACGTTCCCGACCGTAACCGCGTTTATGTGGATCTTTAGCCGCCCACGGTCGGGTTCTATGATATAGTCGTCGTCGGAGAGAACCGACTCGGACGCCTCTCCACCGCTACTCGTTAGGTCGTCGTAGTTCCGTCCGCGGTAGAGGACGAGTTCGGTTATACTCTCCACGTCCAGCGCGGGTAACTGAACGATAGCCCACGCGTCCGCTACCTTTGTCGGATCTCGGAGACGCCGCCCGGAGGAGTAGCGACTCCGCCGCCTGTGTCGAGAGTGTTTCTGTAGGTGAGAGAGTTTCACGGGGCGCGTATGTGTCGCCTCCCGCCGCCTCCACGCTTTGTTAGTCCGAGAGTCCACGAACTCCGTCCGGTCGAGTAACATACTGATAACCTCCGACTCCCCGGGGTCGGAGAACCCGTCCCGGTTCCGGACGTGTTTCAGAACGTCGTCCGGGGAGGCGTAGGGAACCTCGTCTACTACGGTCGAGGGGATAGCCATTTCTTAGACGCTACTC
>Ga0075123_10000224_pt1 | contig 29569 bp, 26 predicted proteins | sample AntAceMetag02UKX_FD_69808 | JGI IMG/M metagenome (GOLD analysis project Ga0075123, IMG submission 69808) | Saline lake microbial communities from Ace Lake, Antarctica - Antarctic Ace Lake Metagenome 02UKX | ecosystem: Environmental > Aquatic > Non-marine Saline and Alkaline > Saline | place... | reverse complement strand
TGCGTGGCGGGATAGCTCAGTTGGTAGAGCAGAGGCCTGAAAAGCCTTGTGTCCCCAGTTCAAGTCTGGGTCCTGCCACCATTTTTTATTTATAGTTCATTTTAAAAACTATAGAGAATTGATTCTCTCCTTATTCTCAAATCTCCAATCATATATCTAAAATTTGAAATCTAATCTTTCTTCTTTTCTTTTCCGCCGATAATCTTAACTTTCTTCGGTATAATTAAGTAAATTATATAGGCTGGGATGAACGCAATTATGATTGCTATATATTGAGATGTTATGTAATTCTCAAGAATAAAAAATATTGAAAGAAATATAATTCCGAAAATTAAATTGTAAAGCATTATGATTGGGTGCCATTTAATTCTTGTTTTACAGTTTGAACAAGTATTACTATTAAATGGTGTACTTAGGTAATACCAGAATAATGAAACTTTCTGTCCACAAACAGGACATTTTATGCTTTTAAAAACCATTTGTTTCTCCCCCTTGTTATATTATTACATGTACTATAATTTAACATTAAGAATTTAAAAAAGCATTTGTTAAATAAATATCATAATATCTTCCACACAACTTCTGCAAATCCGTCATTCTCATTTGAAGCGACTACTTTAAATCGCTTTTTTAATTCATCGGGAGCATTTGCAACAACATAACTCTGATGCGTAATTTCCAGGAGATCAACATCATTAAAATCATTACCGATTCCTATAGTTTTATTTTTCTTTATTCCGAGTTGTTTACATAACCATTCTGCTGAATGTCCTTTAGAAATATTTTGTGGAAAAATCTCCAGCCAGATCGATCTATTATCTAAAGGTGATGTCGCTCGAATAACTTTTACAAATTTGAGTTCACTTTTTATTTTTTCAAATTTTTCTTCCTCATCTTGTTTAAGAACTGCCAGCAATTGTGTAGCTTCGGTTGGTGAATTATCCAATTCCAGAGGTTCAGCAAACTCTTTATATAATTCTATTCTTCGTTGGAAATCCGGTAATGAGTGATGAACCCAATAATAAAATTTATGATTTTCAGGAATCACGTCATGCACCATAAAATCAACATCATCCTTCAATAAAACATTTATCGCTCTTTTTGTATCCTCTTTGTTTATATAGTTTTCATAAATTATCTCTTTGGTTTGCCAGTGTATAATTCCTGCTCCCGAAGAAAATATTAAGTAATCAAAACTATGTTCATTTTTTAATACTTTTTTTGCAGATAGAATATTCCTGCCTGTTGCTACTATCAATTTTATATTATTATTGGTAAGAACCTTCATTGCTCTTATGTTAACTTCAGAGAACGTATCGTTATTCTTTAGAAGTGTTCTATCTAAATCTGTGAATACAGCTTTTATCATAATTTTATCCTTGTTCATTTGATTCGCTTGACAAGAATATTAGTCAAGAAGTTTAGATTTATACGGATAATATCTCGGAGGATAAGTGTATTTAATAAGAAATATTTTAGTACCTATTGCAAAAAAAATTGATCTATTAAAAGCTATATCTAATAAACTAAAGATTTCAGCAAAGTACATCAGCAATATTAAAACTATCCGCCGCTCGATAGATGCTCGTAAGAAGAATTTCCTTAAATACAATTTTACTCTATCAGCTTATATAGATTTCAATATAAAACTGGATGATGAAGTACAAGAATATTCTGAATCTAAAGCATATATCAATAATTCAATTAAGTTATCCAATTCTCATCCATTTATTATTGGAGCTGGTCCTGCAGGGCTTTTTGCTGCACTTTCACTTGTTGAAAAAGGATTTAAACCATACATTTTTGATAGAGGAGAAACCATTGATCTCAGAACAAAAAAGGTCGAGAAATTTTGGCAAGATGGAATTCTAGATGAGAACAGTAATGTACAATTTGGTGAAGGTGGAGCCGGTACTTTCTCCGATGGTAAGCTTACTTCCAGAACCAGAGATTATTACACAAATCAAATTGTGAATTATCTTATTCAATTTGGTGCTGACGAATCGATAAGATACGACGCTCTTCCCCATCTTGGAACTGATGGATTGAGAGATATTATAGTTAATTTGAGAAAATATCTGATTAAAAATGGTTGTAAATTCTTTTGGAACAACATACTAGAAAACATTATTATTGATAATAATAAAGTAATTGAAGTTACCATAAACAAAGAAAAATACTCTCCTGAAATATTAATTTTAGCAATTGGGAATTCAGCTCGTGATACATTCACAATATTGAAAAACAAAATTGAAATGGAAAACAAATCTTTCGCTGTCGGTTTTCGAATTGAACATACACAAGATTATATTAATAGTGCTTTTTATGGTAATAAAACTGATTTTTCGGTAACAGGTCCGGCAGCTTATCGTCTCACAGCGAAATATAAAAGCAAAGGGATTTATAGTTTTTGTATGTGTCCTGGTGGATTTATAGTAGCCGGATCTTCCGAACGAAACAGCTTAGTTCTGAATGGAATGAGTTATAAAGATAGAAACAATAAATTCGCTAATAGTGCCATTGTAGCAACAGTTAATAATAATGATTTCGGTGATGGTATTCTTGCCGGGATGAGATTCCAACAACAAATTGAAGAAAAATGTTTCAATCATTCTAAACCCTATCTTGCCCCATCCCAAAACGCAAATGATTTTATAAAAAATTCAATTTATCCATATCGAAAACTATCCAGTTTTAAACCTGGGATATATTCTAATGATCTTAACCAAATTTTCTCTCCAAGTATCACTGAAGCAATAAAATTCGGGTTAACTAAATTTAATAAAAGAATTCCTGGATTTATTGATAATGGTTTATTGTTAGCTCCTGAAACAAGGACATCATCACCTATTCGAATGCTTAGAAAGCGTGAGAATTTTCAGGCAAATGGGATTAGTAATCTTTTCCCCATTGGTGAAGGTTCCGGTTATGCAGGTGGAATAATGAGTAGTGCTGCAGATGGTTATAAATGCGGTAATTTATTTATTCCAAGACTAAGATTGTATTAATAATTTATTTTAAATAATATTTGACAAAACAATTTATATATTTTTGTTGCCTCACATGTTGCAACAGCGTAGTTTTAGGAGAAAATATGAATAAATATTTAGTGGAATTAATGGAAGTTGGTCTTACAGAAAATGAGGCAAAAGTGTATAGCTGCCTATTACAGAAACATATATTTACAGCTACTGAAATTTCTCAATGTTGCAACGTAAACAGATCGCGTATATACTCTGTTCTCGAAAGTCTAATAAATAAAGGACTATGTATTGAGAAACTGGGGAAAATAAGAAGATTCCAAGCTGCTTCACCTGATGTAGCATTTGATAAACTAATCACTGAACAAAACGAGAAATTAAAAACTCTTACTTCACTTACCCAACTTCTCACACCAATCTACAAATCAAATATAGATAACTCTTCTCAGCTTGAATTCATTGAAGTTTATGGCACTCCTTCAAGTATTATTAAAAAGCATCATTCTTTAGAACTTGAATCTAAAGAGGTTGTACTTTCTTTCTGTAAATCGCCTTATGCTATGTCAAATGACTTAGATATTCATGAGGAACAAGAAGAAAGTATGAAGACAGGTGTTGTATTCAAATCGATCTTTGAAGTAGAAAAAGATGACATTGAGTTTTTTGTACAAAGGATGAAGAATTTTGAAGATCAAGGTGAAGAAATCAAAGTAGCGTATCACCTTCCAATTAAATTGCATGTATTCGATGATCATACAGTAATGTTCTCAATGATCAACCAAGTTAACCCTGATCAAAATCTTACTTACATGGTTATTGAACATTCTGATCTTGCTGAGACACTCATCACAACCTTCTATAAATATTGGGATGAGGCACTTACCATAAGTAATTTTTTAAAGAAAGAAAATATTACACTTTAGGAATGCAAATTGCATAATTTAATATCTTAAAACAATAATGATTTAATTGGAGGCTAAATGAAAAAAAATATGTGGATTACTTTTGCTGTTATGTTATTGTTCACTACTGTTTCAGCACAATTACCAGACCCGCAGCAGGTAATTTCGGCTAAGATCGAAGCTAATGAAATTAAGATAATATATAAAATACCAGAAGGTTTTCATCAAACTCTACAGAAAGATATGTTCTTCATCGAAGTGGATGAAGTTGAAGAAATAACATTTGAACCAACTGTTTATCCTGAGGGGAAAAAAATGGAGGATGGCAGTATTGAATTCCACGGAACAGTTATATTAACTAAGAAATTTACAATCTCTGAGAATTTTACAGGAAATCCCTTAATCCAAGTTTATGCAGGATATCAATTCTGTAATGAAAGTGGAACTTGCTTCATGCCTGAAGAAGTTAAATTTAGTTTATCTCTATCGGCGGATGTAGAAGTTCTTAAAAAAGAGAAAGTAGAAGAAATACACGAAAACGTTGAAGCAACAGATAATATTGATAAAATTATTATTTTATTAGATGATTTTGAAATTACAGGGATAGCAGCTGGATATCAAAACAGTGAAGGTTTTGCATCATTTCTAGAAAATTCAAAAGAACAGGGTTTATTTAATACAAACAAATTTGCAAATATGAGTATCTGGCTTATAATTATTTTGATCTTACTAGGTGGAATTGCTTTAAATTTGACTCCTTGTGTTCTTCCGATGATGCCAATAACCATTGCTGTTTTGGGAGCAGGTACACAATCCGAATCAAAAGCAAAAGGATTCTTGATCGGTGGAATTTATGGTTTGGGAATGGCTTTGGCTTATGGATTACTGGGGGTAATTGTTGTTCTTACAGGTTCTCAATTCGGCACTATCAATTCATCTCCATGGTTCAATATTGCAATTGCAACTCTGTTTATTGTTTTAGCTCTGGCAATGTTTGATATTATTCCAATTGATTTCTCCAAATTTCAAAGTAATAAAATTGGAGGCAAAAGTAAGGGAAAATATATTACTGTATTTATTCTTGGAGTTATAGCAGCTGTATTGGCTGGAGCTTGTGTTGCACCAGTTTTGATCTCAGTTATTATATATTCAACATCGCTGTATACCGCTGGCAATCCAGCAGGATTACTACTTCCATTTTTACTTGGTATTGGAATGGCTATCCCATGGCCTTTTGCCGGAGCCGGACTCTCTTTCCTACCTAAACCTGGTAACTGGATGAAATGGGTGAAGATAATTTTTGGAATTATAATTCTTGTAATTGCAATATTCTATATTTATACAAGTGTTAAAATATTCAAGAGTAACAAACCTGTAGAAATTGGTGAGTATTCTCATGAAACTTCAATTCTACCCTGGAAGCATTCGCTCACAGAAGGTTTATTGGAAGCAAAGAAAACAGGGAAACCAGTTTTCATAGATTTTTGGGCAACCTGGTGTAAGAACTGTCTGGCAATGGATGCAACTACTTTTAAGGATGAAAAGGTGATTGAAGAATTTGACAATTACATTTTGGTTAAATATAAAGCTGAAAATCTCAAAGCTTCTCCAACAAAAGAGATACTAAAGCATTTTGAGATAATTGGCTTACCTACGTATATTACTTTATTTCCAAAGGACAAATAGGTTTGAGAATGAAGAAATATCTAATATTGCTTTGCTTGACTCTTTTAGTTATGGCCTGTGATAGATTTGAGCACAAATTTGAACCGGAAGCAAATAGTGATAATTACATTATTGATTTTTTTAATACATTTGCAGATTCCATTTCCACATTTCCGGAAAACATCAATGGCATTATATCGTTTTATAATGATGATTATAATAACAATGGGGTTACAAAATCTGATGTAGAGAACTTCTATAATGCATTTACTTTTGTAAACACTCCTCTCGGTTTAGAAGCAACTTTGATAGACACTACAGATAATTTTGAAATACAATGGAGATTATTGGCCACAGAACTTTCTTCTGGAACAACTTATATGGACACAATAATAACAGATGTACTTTTACCAATTGAAGAGTCATTTATATTCTATGGCAATCAGGCAGATATGAGGAATGTTATTGTAGAACTTTTCACAGGTCAGTGGTGTTCTAATTGTCCAAGTGCGGAGGAAGCTTTGCACAACCTTAGAATGCAATACGGCAGCAGATTCTCTTATGTGGAATATCATTGGGATGATGACCTAGAAACAAATTTCGCATTCGATCTTTTTCAATATTACCCCAATACTGCAGGATTTCCGTTTGGAGTAATCAATGGAAATGCAGGTTTTATATATACAGCTCCAAGTGTTGAAGAAGTTCAAACCGGAATTGAAACAGCCATTATTCCGCTTTTACAGGAATCACTTTCAGTTTTATTGACTGATATTCAAACAAATATAACAGATACTTTACTAACGGGATCTGTTCAGATTGAGGTTGATTCTTCTATCTCAACTGATAATCTCACTTTGGTTGCTGTTTTGATGGAAGTTTATAATGAGGAATACCCGAATCATCATGGTGATCCGCATCACAATATTGCTTTAAAACGAATTACTGTAGATATTTCAACAATAAATCAAAGTGATACTGTGGAGTTTATAATTGACGGTTTAGATGTACTTCCAACCTGGTATGAAAATGATTTACCAGAAGATCTTACACTGGTTTTGTGGGTTCAAACTATTGAGTCAGAATATAATCAAAATACATGTGCCGCATATAACGTCATCGAAATTTCAATAAATAATTAAGGAGTGATATATAATGAAAAATATCTTTGCGATTCTATTGATCGCGTTTTTGTTTATTCAATTAACAGCATTTGAAAAAGCGGGTGATTTCAAATTAGAGAACCTCGAAGGTAAACAAATTAAGCTCTCTGACTTTCAAAAAGAAGGCTTAGTGATATTAGATTTTTGGGCAACATGGTGCGTTCCCTGTAAAAATGGACTTCCGAAACTAAATGAACTTCACGAAAAATATGATAGCGTAAATGTTATAGCCATCAACACGGATAAGCCCCGAAAAAAATCAGCAGCCGTTTCTCATATTAAATCTAATAAATTCAAATTTCAAACATTATTTGATCCCAAAAAAGTAGTCCAAAAACAATTCAATATTACCAGCATTCCCCATACTATTATCATAGATCAGGATGGAATGATCATTTACGACCATACCGGTTATCAACGAGGTGATGAAAAACACTATGAAGAAGTGATCATTAAATGGTTGAAAGAACAAGAAACCAAGAAATTGGAAACCGAAGTTCAGCAAAATTAATGGTGAAATAATGAGAAAAATCTTTTTTGCGTTATTAGTAATAATTTTTGCTGTTAATTTTCTGCATTCTGAACTTAATTTTTCCGGAGTAGATAAACGAAAATTCGTTAATGTTAACAGAATTATTGAAAATAGAAACTATTTTGTAGATAAACTTCAGGTTCAAGCTCTATATAATCAGTTTCGTATGGGTTTAAAATTTGATTATTACAAACCCCATTTTGACAAATTTTTACTCATCACCAATGATATGGGTGATGATACTATTGAATTAGCACTGGAATCGGAAGAAGATGAATATTACTTTGATGAATACTACCTGCAATATGAATCTGATAATTGGTTTGTTCAAGCAGGAACATATGAAGCCGTGATTGGTTCAGGTATTGTTTTACACAACTTTTATGATGATGATTTTGAGTTGGATTCAAGGTTGATTGGTGGTTATGTGAATCCGGTTTATGATAGATGGCAAATACAATTATTTAGTGGATTCATGGAGAGTGACAATCCTGCTCCTGCCTTTGAAGATGAATATGATCAAATTGGCGCTTTTGATATTGACCTTAACATTGTTAATAATATTACTTTCGGTGGAAGTTATGTTTTACATAGGGAAGTTATCGCTAAAGATGAATTTAATGATAGAACCATATATGCTGGAAAGTTGAACTTTTCTTCTTCCCCTCTCGATTTCCAAACTGAATATGCGACAAGTAATGATGATAATGAAGTAACAGGAACAGCTTTCTATTCCAATTTTACTTCTTATATTGGTAAATTTACTTTGATGGGTGCATATAAAAATTATGAGAATTTTAATGTGAGAATTTCCGATCTTCCCATGGTAAATCATGCTGGTCAACAATTAGAACACAGTTGGGATACGGGAAAGGATGAAGAAGGATTAATGGGTGAAATTCGTTTTCTTCCTAATTATGAAAATGAATTTGTAATAAATTATGCTGAAGGATGGAATAATAATTCCAAAGTTAGATTATCAAATCTTTATTCTGAATTTAAACATAATTTCGAAGAGTGGTCTATCGAAGCTGAATTTGAATTATTAGAACAACTTAACAAAGAAGATGCAAACATGTGGTATCAAGAGATTACTCCTAAACTTACTTTCGATTTTCTAATAAAGAATAGTCCTGTTTTATTGAAAGCTGAATATCAATATAAGGAAGAAGATAAGATAACAGGTAATCATTCGCATTTCGAACCACGCGTGCAGACAGATATTGCTATTGGAAACTATTCATTATCAGTTGCTGTAGAAAATCAGATTGGCGAATCGGAATCAGCAGAAGACGGAGATGATGGTGAATATTGGATTGGTGGAGAAATAGCAACAACCATATTCAATAATACTGATGTTCGATTATTTTATGGGAAGGAAAAGGGTGGTGTTGTCTGTCGTAATGGTGTATGTAAAAATCAGGCAGAATTTGATGGATTACGTCTAAGTGTTACAACAACGTTTTAATTTAAAAAATCTTGAAAACGGTTTATACCCAGAGGAATTCATTCAAATGAACCTTTTCAACGGTTGAACCTATAGAAGTGGAAAACAATGTCTCTCTGAGGTATACCCTCAAAGGCATTCGACGAAGAGTCTGAATATTTTTCTTCTGGTACTTATGCTCAATATCTGCTCGAGATTCTTCGTAAGAAAATATGTAAATTTTTCTCAGAAAGACTCGCTCATGTTGTCTCTCTGGGGTTAAAAAATAATATATTATTAAGGAGTTAAAAAATGAAAAAAAATATTTTATTAGTATTGTTAATATTGAGCTTGAGTCTTGTTTTTGCTGAACTGGAAATTGATGTTCCGTTTGATATGGATATTGTCGGACAGTCATTTGCTGCAAATGGTGCCTATGTATATGAATCAGACTGGATAACTATTACAAACATTGGTTCTACTTCCGAAAACTATACATTGTTTTATTCCAATTACAATGTACCTGCTAACTGGTATTTGAGTATATGTAATTCATCTGGTGTTTGTTTTATGGCGAATTTTCCTGGATCAATTCCATTAGAACCTGGAGAAATTTTAGAGATCCATATTAGTATTTCTGTTGCCAATACCAGTGGATTCCCATTTAGTATTATTTTGGATGGTGGTGATCTTACAGAGCCAATTAGTTTAGATTTCACTTTTAGAACTGAAGACTATATAGTTTCTGCTGATAATGGATTGGCTGTTCCAGAAAAACTATCTCAAAACTATCCTAATCCGTTTAATCCAAGTACAACAATATCATATGAACTTACACAACAAGAATTGGCAAGTGCCAGCATTACAATTTACAATACAAAGGGACAATTAGTTAGAACTTTTAAAGATCTCAATACAAATGGAAATATTGTTTGGGATGGAAAAGATAATAATAATAATATCGTTAATTCAGGTGTTTATTTCTATAAATTGAATCTCATAAAAACTTCGATAGTAAAAAAAATGATCTTAATAAAATAAAAAAAGGAGGATTCAAAAATGAAAAAGAAATTCTTATTAATTAGCTTACTTCTTCTTATGACATTATCAGCATTTGCTGTTCAAAGATATGTTGTTGGAGAAGTTTTTTCACAGACATGGTGACCATACTGTCCAGTAGCGCGGGTCGCGTTAGCAACTATGTGGGATGATCCCGCATCTTATCCTTACTTAATTCCATTGATCTGGCAGGGTGATGGACCAACTCCAAGCCCCGGTTACAGTTCCAGGGGCAGTATGTATAGCGTTGGTGGCATTCCACATAGCCAATGGGGTGGAAGTCAAAGTAATGTAGGAGGTGGTACTAGTACTCTTCCTGCTTATATCAACTTGTATAACAACATTTCCGCACAAGACAGTCCTGCAGAAATGATCCTTGAATTAAACACGAATTCACAAGGACAACTTGCATTTCTTTTAGATGTTACTTTAATGGATAACATAACAACAACAAATAATCAAATAGTATATGTTCTTACACATGATTGGGAACCAGGACAGCTACCTGATTATTTTGCCTCGGTAATTTTATATGAACAAGAACCTTTCGCTCTAACTACTGCTGGTCAATCAGAGAGCTATGAACTTGCTTTTGATATGGCTCCCAACTGGGATCTTACAAAAATGAAGGCTGTTGCTATGATCCAAACATTCGATGGAAATCACCAGATCCATCAAGCCACGATTACTGATTTCACGGGTTTGCTTCCTATGTTCACTACAAATATTACGGAAGGTCCTGCTTACCTTGGTATTCAGTTCACAAACAATTCATTCCCACTAAATGGAATTGATAGTTGGGCATGGGACTTTGACAGTGATGGAACATTTGACAGCACTGAAGAAAATCCTTACCATCTCTATACGGAACCTGGAGATTATGATGTAACTCTTCAGATCGAAGTTGATGGAGAATTTGCTGAAATCACAGTTGAAGATTATATCACCGTGACAGATGGTTCTAATATCACCGGACCTTTATCCGGAGTTTGGATACCTGGCAATTCCTACACAATAACTGACGATGCTACTATTAATTATGAAGATCAATTGATCATTTCTGAGGGTACAATAATAAACATAGAGAACGATGTTCAATTGCTTGTGAATGGACTTCTTGTAGCTGATGCTTCATCTTCTCGAGGAGAACCTATTATATTTACATCAGATTCTTCTTGGAGTGGCATACGATTCTTTAATACTCAAGAAGCTAATATTCTTGATAACTGTGAGATATCCAAGGCAAGTGTTTCTGCTATTTTGATAGAAGGTGATTCAAAAGTTGATGTTATTGGATGTAAGATATTCGATAATACGAGTACTTCACTTGGTGCTGCTTTTGAAGTCGTTGGATCTGATGATGTTCTGATCTCACAAAACATAATCGCCAATAATTATAGTACAAACTCTACTGGTGGTATCAAATGTAATAATTCAACGATAGAGATCACTAATAATCTCATAGTTAACAATTCAGGATCATACAGTGCTTTTATTCTTATGAATAATTCTGATGTAGAATTTATAAATAATACAATTGCCAATAATGAATCTCATGGTGTAAATGCTTATACATTCTTTATCTTAAGTTCAGATCCTATCATTAAGAATTGTATCATCAGCGAAAATAATTCGATTTTCTTTTCCGGTGGTACTATAGATGTAACATATACTTGTATAAGTGGTGGATATGAAGGAACCGGCAACATCGATGAGAATCCTCTTTTTGTTGCACCCACAACAGGAGATGGAATAGAATATGATGGTCTTGCTGCTGATTGGAGTTTACAGAATGCATCACTTTGTATCGATGCCGGTGATCCTGATGTAATGTACAATGACATTGATGGTTCTCGTAACGATATGGGTGCTTATGGTGGACCAAATCCTTATGAATTGGAAATAACAGATTCAGAAGAAAATACAATTAATATAAATGCTATCAATTCAATTTCTGTTTATCCAAATCCATTTAATCCAACAACTAATATTGCTCTTTCGATAAATGAGAATGATATTCAGCATCCTATTTCTGTTGAGATATTCAATATAAAGGGTCAGCTTGTGAAGACGATCGTGAATAATGAGGTTGTACAAGCTACAAACTTTATCTGGAACGGAAAAGACAACTATGGCAATTCTACCGCGAGCGGAATGTACTTTGTAAAAATGGAAACAGCAACTTCTGAAGTTTCAAAGAAAATGCTGTTGATGAAATAGTCTAAAACATATATAAAACGCCCTGAGAACAGGGCGTTTTTATTTAACGTAATTTCTCCAAAATATTTTATCCTCTTTATGTCCTTTTCTCTTTCCTCAACTTCTCAAATTTATCTTTTCCACCGGAAAGAACAAACGAAAGTGGTGCAACTTTTTTTGCTAAGTTCATCATTCTACCAGCTGTTTCTTTAATGTTCCACAGGGCATGTTCATCTTCGCGCAAACAGGGATAATGATAGATCTCACGTGGGTTGGCAGCAACCAGTACCCGTCTTCGATGAGCACTAGATAAACAAAATGTTTATCCTGGAACTATCAGATTTTTCTATGTTTAAAGTGAAGATAAAGAGATGATCATTCAGCTTCACTTTTCTAGCGCTTTCTCTAGTATCCAGGGTCCCATATAATTTGCTGCATTAACCAGAATAGAAAGGTGCTTTTCTCCGCTTACAATGTTCGTATAGGATTTCGGATTATTCTTTTTGAACAGAGAAACAACTTTTTCTACGTTAAATAATTCGTCCTCTTCTCCGATCCAAATTGCTGTTGGAAGATCTAGCTTTTTGATCTGATTTACTGGAGCAGAAGGAGTTATAGCATTCGCCATGTTAACGGTAATTGCTGCAATATTTTTGGTTGTTTGCAATATTTCTTTGGAATAATTAAAAAACACTGCTTGGGAATTACCATCAGTTCCTGACATAGCATTGCTTACAAAAAGGTCTTGTTTTACTGTGGTAAACGAGTTGGGATTATTCTTCAATTCAGTATTGGAACGAAAGCCAAGTTGTGGTGACAAAAACAGATAACCATTTACTTTTTCGTGATTCTTGTAACTTGAGTAATTCAAGACTAATCCACCGCCGGAAGAATGACCTCCCAGAAAAAGTTTTTTTTCAGGATATTTTTCCCTTATATAATTTATCAATAAACTAATATCATCAAAGACCTGTTCCACGTTTGGAGTATCTCCCCTGGCTCCACCAGAATCACCGTGTCCTCTGATATCCGGTGTGACCACCAGACAATTGTAGCGTTTGCTCAAACCGTCCCCGATAAACTGATATCCAACCTTGCTGTAGGCACCTCCACCATGATAAAATATGAGTACTGCATCTATCTTTTCGGGTATATATTCTCTATAAGCTAGCCTTGTATTATCACTTGCTTCTAGAAACTGTAGTGGTGGTACAAAAACTTCCGTTGCAGAATTCAATTCTGTAAACGAAAATGAATCACTACTTCTACCTTCAGCCATACTTTTCGATGTTGAACAACTTGTTAAGATGATAATGCTTAAAACAAAGATCATAGTTCTATTCATTTCTTCTGCTCCTTTTTCACATAACTTAGATATATAATACAAAGAGGATAATGAATGTTTCCTGTCAAAAGATTTAAGGAATTGACAATAAAGTTACTTAACAAAATACTCATCTTGGAATTAACAGATTTTTCGATATTCAAGGTGGAGATGGAAAGATGAGAATGAAATATTTGACATAATCATTCTAATAAATTTCATAATTTATTTGATTAAAAAATTATTATAGGAGTGTTTAAATGAAGTTATTATTAATTGTTGTTTTTATCTCAAGTAGTTTATTACTTTTAGGAATTGAAAAGATTGATGGTTTCAGAGATTATAAATTTGGGATGTCAATTGATGAAGCAAATGAACTTTATGATGATGATTCAATCATTACAAAAGACTTTCCAAAGGTTGGTGATCTAGAATATCCTGAACTCAAAAGCAATATTTATAAATGTTTATTCAAAAGAATTCTTCTATATAATCATTGGTTTAACTTATATGTACTTTTTGATAATAAAACTAACTGTATTTTTAGAGTTATTATCGTTTCTACTGAAATACCAAATACAATGCATTACGAAATTGCTGAATTGATTAAAGATAATATAATTACAACGTACAAAGCCTTACCTACAGAATTACTCTGGAGGTATCTATGGAGAGCTGATAATGGTAATTATATAATATTTGAAACAACCCCAATAGGGGAAAAAAATATATTATTTAATAGTATTAGTTTTGTGCAGGCAACGGGGTTATAAAATTAATGTTTTTAAGAAATTGGAAGTGTTAATTTAACTGTGTCTGAGAAGACACATAATGTTACTTGATAGAAAAGTGACTTTGGAGGAATTATGACTTCTACACCATTTATATTAGAAGTTTTGGTTGTTGGTATCCAACTCTCAATTACCATTTGTTTGTGGTTTATTGCCATCTTAGGATATAAGTTTATTCCATGGAACTTACTTATGCAATGGAAATCAGTTGTGAGTCTCTCTGCTTTAATACTGTCTTATCTGCTTGGACTCATATACGACTATCTCAATCCTACACATTTTCATACGAGCGAGAATGATAAGCCCTCAATACCAGAAAAAGTAGCATTTATCCACATTATGAAGCCAGATGTCTGGAAGTATCTCAACGACCTAAGCAACAGGTTGAAGATAGCTCGTTTGACAATGTATATATGGTGGTTCATGTTTTCTGGTTTGATTATTTGCTATATTCGATTAACCAAACCTTTACTTACAGTTATTGGTACAATGCTTGTAACAGGTGTAATTATTTCGATTTTGGCAAAACAGAGCTGGAGGAAACGTCGTAAAGGTTATCTGCTAACAATACGAAGACGATATGATACACTTAAATCAGAATGTGATAATGGTAATATCTAAATTAATCTTGGTGATTAGTGGGTTCTCAATAATATTTAATTTTTGATGATTTAAGATAAATTAATAAAAAGAATCCATGATCATCCGTGCAAATCCTTGAGCTACTTTTCTCTCAAATTCTCAAATTTATCTTTCCCACCAGAAAGCATGAACGAAAGCGGTGCAGCTTTTTTTGCAAGTTTCATCATTCTTCCGGCAGTTTCTTTGATGTCCCATTGAGCATGTTCATCTTCACGTAAGCGGGAAAAATGATAAAGTTCACGAGGATTAGCTGCAATAAGCACTCTTCGTCGATGGGCATTGATTAAACAATATTCAGCAGCTTTGCCGTACTTTGGTAAAAATTCACTGTAAAGTTCTTCGCTTCTACGGCAAATTTCCAACAATTCATCTTCAGCATTAATTGCTTTAATTGATGGTGGAATTGTAATTCCCAAACTGGGATCATAACCCTGTGATAGCAACGTCATCAAGCGGTGACGTTTAAGCTGAGCATAATTGCTGGCACTTACAACCAGCTCATATTTCAATTCCCCGGTAAATTCAAATTCACGCGGTAGGGAATCAAAAGCTGAAATATATTTAAGAACTTCTGCAAAGAAACTTCTTCCCCTAGCTTCATCCGACAGAATTACACAGGCAATGCGGTAAGAATCTTCAATTGATAACAGTGAGTTATTGTGAATAATTGCAGTGGCAATATTACGATCCACATTGGATTCCAGTATTATTTTTTCATGTTCATCTTCGATAATCTCTGGAATACCTTCATGTAACTCACCATAATATTTATCGATTAATTCTTTTACATATTTCTTCATGTTAGAACGAGTGTATTTGAAATTATCATTTTTTAGTTCAACTTTGAAAGCTTTTTTAAATTCATCCGGATCTGTGAGAATGATGAGCGAAGGAGCAATTTCTTTGGTTACATCATATAGCTTTCTAGAAAGTTCACGGCATTCTTCCAATTGGGAATGACGCATCTTGCGGATGGCATGTTCCAGTGTACGTGCATTGAAAGACATGCCAAGTTGAGCCTGAGTCGCCAAACATAGTGCATAACGTGCGTCTTCTTTCGCCCATCCTTCTAGAGTGTTTTTTGCCCGATTCATTTTATCGGAAGTGCCTTTTTCTTCAGCTAATCGTGCTTGTTCAGCTAATTCAGGATTATTATAAAATTGAAATTTTGTGAGTTTTTCGAGATTATCTAAGTAAAATTTATTTTGAGCTTTAATCAATTCTTTAAATTTCTTTTCATCATCATCGCTGAACTCTTTGGGTATTACAAAGTCACCTTTCAAAGTTATGTAGCGTTGAGATTTTTCGGTGTAGGCAGCTCCTATACGTCGTGCTTCCAATTCTTCTAGAGCCAAACGAGAAATCTGCAAAATATCAAAATTAAAATAAGCATGTTCTGCCACAGAATGATGACTCATACCAAAGACGATTGCTTTATTGGAACGACGCGCCTTTTTCACCTGCTCTCTGGCTTCTTTTCGTAATTCCGGTACATCTCGCGGATCACGGCTGATGCGTGCGTAAGCTGCTGATATTGTTTCCGGTGTGGCAATTGTATCTTCTGGTAATTTATCTATTAAATTTTTATCTATATTGAATCCAGCTACAGTTACTTTCATTTATTTTCCTTTGATATAGCTTAGTCCTGAGCTTGTGTCATCCTGAGTTTATCGAAGGACGAAGGGCTAAGCCTGTATGGTTCGACTCCGCTAACCATGACAATGTCTTATTATATCCCCAACTTCTTCTTCGTTTCCTCAGTTGGAACTCCGTTTTCATCCCAACCGCGAACTGCATAATATTCATCCAGCATTTTGTCCAGATGCACAACCCGATTTCGGGAAGAGCCTTCAATTAATTCTTCTTCCATAAATCTAGGAGGAAGCATATCATCTTTCCTAGTAAAACCAGCTTCGGAATTGAATTTTCGTTCTAATGTATAGATACGTTTTCCAACTTCCAGCAGTTCATCATCCGTATACTTGATACCCGTTACAACTTCAATCATTTCAGCGAATGTGGAAATACTCATGGCAAATTGTAGGAAGCGACATAACACAGTGCTATCTACTACTGCTGAAATATCCTGAAGTAAGGCTACGATCTCTGCTTTTCCATCAGATGAATATCTATCAATATTCATGGGTGATCCCAGAATTTCTGGTGCAATAACGTAAGCTCGCATATGACAACCACCACGATTTGAAGTTGCATAACTGAGAGCTTGTCCCTGTACACCACGCGGATCATAGGCTGGAAGTTCCAGTCCTTTTACCTGCATGGCAAGTTCCGGACGTCCATACTTCTCTGCCAGGCGTTTGGAACCTAAAGCCAGTTCTTCTCCAATTCCACGTTTGTAGGCAATATCTTCTACAAGTTTTTCCAGAATTTTTGCATCACCCCATTTCAATTCATGCGGGAAAGCACCTTTCTCATACAATTCCATAGCACAACCGATCGTATTTCCAGTTGTAATCGTATCCAAACCAAGTTCGTTACAAAGATAATTCGCTTCTGTAATTTTGGTCAGATCATTGATACCCAATTGTGCACCAAATGCCCAGACTGATTCATATTCAGGACCTTCACCAGACTTGTTTTCAGTTTTGGTAGTTCTACCGCATGCTATCGGACAATGGAAACAGGCACTTCTTTTTTGCAGTAAAACTTCCGTGATCTTCTCACCGCTGATTCCTTCGGCATCATTGAACACACCACGTTGGAAATTTTCTGTCGGCAACATTCCATGTGCATTGATCACATTCATCAAAACAGAAGTTCCCAGCAGGTTAAGCGATTTCCCAGTTACAGGATTTTTGTCGATCAATCTGCTTAATTTGGTAAGTAGTAATTTCAAACCTTCCGGATCTGCAACAGGAATATCCTTTGTTCCCAAAGCAACTATTGCTTTCAGATTTTTTGAGCCCATCACTGCACCCATTCCGCCACGTGCGGCTGCCCGATCTTTATCATTCATAATTGCAGAATATAAAACCTGATTCTCTCCGGCTGGTCCAATGCTGGCGACTGAAGCTTTTGGATATTTATCTGTTAAAGCATCGCGTGTTTCATGAGTATTCTTTCCCCATAACTGAGATGCATCTTTTATTTCTATCTTATCATCAGTTATCAAAAGATAAATCGGCTTTTCTGCTTTACCAATTATGACGATTCCATCAATTCCTGTTTTCTTAAGAACATTTCCAAACACACCTCCGGAGCTGGCATCACAGATCGTACCTGTTTGGGGAGAACGTGAAATAACCTGATATCTTCCAGCTGTGGGAATTAGCCCAGTTAAAGGACCAGTTAAGAATATTATAGCATTTTCAGAAGAGAAAGGATCGATATCAGCAGAACACATATCCGTGTAAAGTTTCACTCCCAATCCGCGTCCACCCAGATACTTTCTTCTAAGATCATCATTGATCTCTACAATTTCCTGCTTTCCGTTGGAAACATCAATTTTCAATATTTTATTCATCCAGCCATATATTTCATTTGAATTCAATTTAGTCATCTTGTCCTCCTCTTAGTCGTAAAACTTATTATATTTATCACGGTGCGGACAATTCAAACATCTCTTTTTGTAGTAAGCGTAAACACCTTTGGGAAGCTTGCTCATATTGGCAAAGCGTACCGGACAGATATGACAGGGAATTTCCGGTTCCAGCCAGGCTTTAGGTGCAAATTTCAACATCGGAGTTCCTTCTAAGATGGAAACACCAGCACTAGTTCCCAATCGACTTGCACCTGCTTCGATCATGCGAATTGCATCTTTCAAATTGTTAATTCCACCTGATGCTTTCACACCAATATCCGGTCCCACAGTTTCCCGCATGAGTTTTATATGATCCTCGAAAGCACCAAAAGCACCAAATCCTGTTGAGGTTTTTACAAAATGAGCACCTGCTTTCACGCTAAGCTGGCAGGCTTTCACGATTTCTTCATCTGTTAAATAACAAGTTTCCAGAATAACTTTGAGATGAGCCGGAGCACTTGCTTGCGCAACTTTTCGAATATCTGCCAGAACAAAGTCATAATTCTTATCTCGGAGTGCGCCAACGTTGATCACCATATCGATTTCTTCAGCTCCTTGCAAAACAGCTTTTTTAGCTTCCGCAGCTTTTATCTCAGTCGTACTCATTCCCAAAGGAAATCCAATTACCGAGCAAACTATAACATCAGAATCTTTCAGCTGCTCGTAGGCATATTCAACATAATGAGGATTCACACAAACCGAGATGAAACCAAACATCTTTGCTTCGTCGCAAAGATTTTTTATCTTCCCTTGTCCTGAACTTGATTTCAGTTCGGTATGATCGATCATCTTTGCAATCTGTTCTTTGGTATACTCTTTCATAATAACTCCTTCTCACATGCTGGACGTATCATATTGATGCGCCCGAAACTTTGCGGTTCAATCTACAAAAATGAACCTGCTTAAATTACAATTAACTCTTCATCCTTCGATAATCTCAGGATGACATAAGTACCTTGTTCATCTGCGTATATCCGTGAGCCTTTTTTATTCATATCAATAATTCGCAGCTAATTGACCACATGCTGCATCAATATCAGTTCCTCTGCTTTTTCTATAAGTAACCGCAGAACTTAGAACATTCATTGAATTGATAAACTTCTCGATCTCCCAAGTTGTTGGTGTTTCGAAGGGTAGATCATCTACTTTATTCCATTTTATTACATTTAGTTTACATGAAATATCACCCAGATATTTTAATAGCGCTTTCACGTCTTCCTTCCCGATATTAAAATCTTTTATCATTACATACTCGAACGTTATACGGTAAGGTGTTTTTTTTCTAAAATCTATCAAGGTTTTTTTTAATTCAGATAATGGAAAAATCTTACTTATCGGCATTAATGTTTCTCTTTTGGATTGAATTGCTGAATTTAGTGAAACTGCTAACTTAAGTTTCAATCCAGCTTCTGCGAGTTTTGAAATTTGTGGAATTACACCGGAAGTAGAAACTGTAATCCTTCTAGGACTGAAATTAAAACAAAGATCATGCTGCAAAATACGAATTGCCTTAATAACATTATCAAAATTATCCAGTGGCTCGCCCATTCCCATAAAAACTATATTTGTAAGTTTTTCTTCACCTAGTTCTTTTATTGCCAGAAATACTTGGGAAGTGATCTCATAAGTTTCCAGATTACGTTTTAAACCAAGTTTTGCAGTAGCACAAAATGCACACTTTCTGGCACATCCAACTTGCGAGGAGATACATAGTGTATTTTTTTTTTATTAGGAATAATAACCATTTCGATATTACTTTTATCGTGTAGAGAAAGTAGATATTTTGTAGTTCCGTCACTAGAACTGGATTTTGTAATAATAGTTGGAATTGTAATCTTCAGTAAGCTATTAAGCTTAATTCTGAGTGTTTCAGAAAGAGAAGTCATCTCATTGAAATCAGTTGTATGTTTATTGTAAATCCAATTTAATATCTGGTTTGCTCTATATTTTTTCTCACCTATATTTAACAGCTGCTGAATTAATTCTTCGGGTAATAGATCAAGAATATTTTTTATCATTTTGTTGTTTTACTATTTTTTGGAACTCTTCCAAAGTAACAACGAAGCGTTCATGATCATCACCAATTAAATTTATACGATTATTATAATAATCATTCTTTTCCACGTACATTTTCTGTTCTTTAAATTTAACAATCTGACCCAGTTCGGGAAATTCTTCTGATTTTTTTAGATAAAAATCTTCCTCGTAATGCAAACAACAGAGCAATCTACCGCAAGGACCTGATAATTTGGAGAGGTTACTTAATAAATTTTGATCTTTAGCCATTTGAATAGTAACTTGATTGAATTTTCTTAAGAAAGTTACACAACAGTATGTCTTTCCACACATTCCAAGTCCACCTAATCTTCGGGCATCTTCTCTACCTGATGTTTGATGTAATTCAATTCTGGTCTTGAACTCGGATGCTAGCTCTCTTACAAAATCACGGAAATCGATCCTACCGTCAGCAGAGAAGAAAAAGGTAAGCTTATTTCCATCCAGCTGATATACTGTCTGCAAAAGTTTCATTGTGAAAGGTTGCGTTTTTAACATTTCTATGAATTTTTTTTTAGTTTCCAGTTCTTTCTTTTTTACAATATCCAGTTGTTTAGTATCTGCTTCCGTTGCAATACGCTTAATAGAAGTTACTTCATTCTCATCAATTTTATTGGATATTTGCTCAGAGCATACAGCACAGTTTACGATCTTTCCAATATCCTCACCACGTTCAACTTTTACAATCACATCAATATCAGGTTCAATTTTGTATTCTTTATTATTTAAATAGTAGCCTTCTCTTCCTGTTCGAAAAACTACTTTTATATATTCTTGCATTATAGCTCCATTACCATCAATCTATTTTACTTAAGATAAGAATCAAGAAACTTGTTTATGGATTTTACTGTAAAGTTCTTTCTCTGATTCAGAGAACTTCAAATTTCTTCGTTTTTTTACAAGAACTGCAGTTTCTAAGAACTCTTCCAATAAGTACTCAACTATTTTTGATCCAGTTCCAATATTGAAACTGGGAATATGGTTTTTCAATAAATCTGCGCCAAATAAACTACAACCTATTCCTATTACAGTTCCCGTGTTTATTGTTGAATTAATACCCGTTTTAGAATGATCTCCGATAATTGCTCCCAAGAAATTACACTTGGAATTAATCTTTTTCGTTTGGGGATAAAAGTAAATTGAAACTGAACCATAATTATTTTTTAGATCGCTATTATTTGTATCTGCCCCCAGGTTTATCCACTCACCAAGATAACTGTGTCCTAAAAAACCATCGTGTTGTTTATTGGTATATCCTTGAAATATTGTCTCTTCAACTTCACCACCGATTTTACAAACTGGTCCGATTGATGTTCCTTCATAGATCTTTGCACCAACCTTTATTGTTGAACCTTTGCCAATATAGGCAGGACCAATAATTACAGCATTCGACATTATAGTTACATTCTCATCAATAACAACAGGTCCTTCTGTCGCATCGATCACAACACCCGGTTTCATTACCGTTCCATCACCTATCCACACATTATACGGATTTATCACTGTTGTTCCCAATTCTGTTTCAAAATAGTTATCTTTATCATAGAATACATCATTAAAATCTCGCTTTATGTATTCTGCATTCTCTCCGATAAAATCCCATAAATATTCCCAGCAGTTTATATCTGAATTTTTAATCCTTTTCAAATCGGAAAACAGATTATTCAAATTTTCTGATGTAATCTTATTTTTTTTCGGTATACACCTTGCAGCAAGAATTATCTCATCTTTTACTAAACACTCATTTTTTTGTAAATTTAAGATCGCTTTTTTGGAGTTTTTTTCTATTTTAATTCGACTATTAACAAATAAAGTCTCTTCATCTTTAACTTCATTTATCTTCCAAGTTTTGTGTCTTTCTTTATAAACAGCTTCCAGATCTGATGAAATTACAACATTAGTTTCAGATAAATCTAAATAACTTATTATTCTTTGTCTCAATTTGAGAATTCCAACTCTTAGATCACCTGTAGAACGAGTAAGAGTTATCGGAAAGAAATTACTTCGTTTTTCATCATCAAAAATAACAAAGTTCATTTTTTCTCCCATCTATTTTTGTAGATCAATTATTTTAGGATGAACTTCTTTAAACTTCGGCATTGTCATACCAACATTAGCATTTATGTACGTTGGATCACAAACCACAAAATTAGTTGAATTATACAGAACTTTATCTCCTACTAAATCATTTTGAAAATGAACTGCTGTTGAAATGTGTCCGGGATAATCCAGTCCAATTACATTAAGATTTAAGATATTACTTATCAAGTAAGCAAAAATGATTGATCTATCCTCACAATCTGAATAAGGATAAAACAGTGTCTCATCGGAGAATAAACTCTTCTCGCCGCCGAATTGTTCACCATCTGTTTTATATTGGAAAGCAATTTGAACAAACCGCAAAAGCACATTTGCTGCATCTGCTTCAGTTCTTCCCTCTAAAATGGGTTTCAATCCAACAGTAAGTGAATAAGTTGCTTCGTCAGAAAGTGGAGCCTTAAAATAAACTTCCAGATCGGTCTGCGGGTAATTCTTAAAATATTCTGCTGTTGTTTGATTATAAGTTACAGGAATAGTATACTCCTGATCTTCATATTTGAATTTTAATTCTTTTTCAATTAAAGTACCTTTAATTTTCGGAGGTTCTTTGATACTTAAATCAATCAGATCATCAGCATTGGGATATTTCCCAGCGTAAGTATTAATTGAAATGTTAAGTTGTTCTTTATTATCGAATGATAATGTATAAAATCTTTTGTCATCAATAACAACATAAGACACACCATAAATCGTATTTTTGCAGGGTAGCAGCAAATATACATTATCTTCCGCAAATCCAACTTTAGCCTCATAACCGGATTTTGTGAGCATAAACCACAATAGAAGTCTGGATAGATTCTGTGAGCCACCTGAAACTTCGTTTGTAATTTCATTAAGAAGCAAGCAATATCCCCAGTCGTTTAACCTGAGCTGCTCTCTATAATCACTTGTTTGAGCAAAGAAAGTAGTGTGATCAATATTGCTAATAGAATACCAAAAATCGGCAATACTTTTTTCATTTATCGGGCTTTGCAATTGAATATCAATATTTTGTTGATAATTAAATTCAAGTGGCAAACCTAGATAGTTTATGTTTATTCGTGGATCATCAGTCATCTCAACTGTTACTAAGCATTCCTTTTGCTCTTTTTCTTCAATCTGCATTTTAGGAGGAACTTTTATTTCTTTTATCTTATTTGTTAATTCATTTTCTTCGATTTTTTCTGGTTCTACTTCTGGAATAGTAACAGGTTTTGGTGTTGTATCTTTTACATTAGCTTTGAACATTTCAAATTGTTCCCAGTTTTTTTCTAAAAAATTTGCAAAAGCCTCATCTTGTTCATCAATGTATTTTTTCATTTCTGTCTTCTGTTTCGACTTCCAAGTTTTGTAATCTTCTTGGGCATAAAGTACTGATAAAATCGAAATAAATAAAACAGCAAATAGTACTTTTTTGAATAAAGTCATAATAACCTCCAGTTTATTACTTTTCATGTGTTCTGCAAAATATGAAATGCTGTTTTTCTTAAGAAATCTTCGAAGTAATTTCTAACGAAGAATCTCATTATAAGCGGAGATCTTTCTAAGAACAACATATAAGATTCATCAGGATGACAGAACACTCTATTTGCAAAACTCAATTACTTCTTCCACGAAAACATATTTAATCCGCCCATTACCGCAATTGCTATGATGTATAACGGTTGCATAATAAACCATATAGGATAAAACATCAACTTTTTTTTATTTTCACCAAAAACTTCATAACCGTATTTAAGGAAAATAAGTTCAAGAATCATCCTTATAAGAAGGATTCCAATTCCTAATTGCCAAAAATAAAATAAAATTACAACAGGCAGAAATGTAATGAAAAATACACTCAATAGGTAAACAAAGAACTCAGGGTTTAGCACGATTTGCCATTTCATATTGGAAGTCCATCTACTTCGCTGGCTCAATAATTTTTTAAGATCTTTAATAGGTTGAGTGTATACATAACTATGATCAGTAAAAGCAAAATTCACTTTCATCCCACTTTTACGAAATAACTGCATGAGATTTACATCATCACCTGAAATGAGATGTTTGATCTTTTTAAAACCACCAACTTTTATAAAAGATTCTTTTTTATAGGCAATGTTCTGTCCTGAACAGGAAAAATATTTACCTGAAGAAATTGCACCAGCTGCTGCATAAAGCATCGCTAAAAAATCGAAATGTTCAAATTTCTTAATAAAACTGGTTTTTGCCCAATCTGCTAATATGGTACGAGAAAAACCAATTACCATTTCGTTTTTATCAAAACATGCAACCATTGATTCTATCCAGTATTTTCCTACCAGACAATCGGCATCTGTTGAAAGTATTATTTCTCCCTCTGCAATTTCTATTGCTTGAGAAAGAGCATTCTTTTTTGGGGAAATTACTTTTTCTCTTCCAATTACATTTACTAATTTAATAATATCCCATTTTTGGGAAAATTGATCTACGATCGATGCTGTCTCATCGGTAGAATCGTCATTAGCTATGATGATCTGAAATAGGTCTAAAGGATATGTTTGATTTACTAATGCAGTAAGTAAATGGGCAATATTCTGTTCTTCATTTCTTGCAGCAACAACTACTGAAACAATAGGTTTAGAATTTACAAAATTTACATTCCTATTCTTTAATCCAACATAAAATAAACGCAGGTAAAACAAATATATCAGTAGAAATATAAATGTTGCTGCATAAATAATTTGAAAGATCACCTATCCCTCTTCATCAGTGATTCAATAAGTTCATCTAATGTATCAAGAGAATCCTGAACCGGGTTTAGCCAGTTAGGTCCTTTCCACAACAGACTGTCAGGTCTTTCCACAATTTTTTTATGTTTCAAGATCAATGCACCTCTTAAGTCAATCGGATCGGGTTCATGCCTTGGTGCCATTTCCATATAATCAGGTCTTGCAGTATCCGGGTAAGTAGGTTCTAAAATGATGGAATCCGGCCAAACATAAGCTACCCCACCCAGATCTATAACCAGTGAATCCATATCATGCTCACGATATAATGTCGGATAAAAATTGTAATTCAAGCTGTCACTGAGAGGTGTTGGTTCTGTTCCAGCAATAAAAATTTCCTGCATTGTTTCCTCATAATCATTTTTGGGGAGCAATCCTGTTTCTTTAGAAATTTCCACAGTAATAATGCCATCAGGTTTTTTAAATTGCAATTCATCTCCGTTTACAATTGGATTACCTTTGCTGTTTTTTGGAGAATCCAGATAAACTGCTTTCTTCATAATATAAGGCCATGAAGGAAGAGCAGCAGTTGCACCAGATTGACCCTTACCTAAACTGGAATTATCATCAAAACCTACCCAGATACCAGTAACAAATTTCTTATTATATCCAATAAACCATGCATCCCTAAAGTCATCTGTCGTTCCTGTTTTTCCGGCTGCATTCCATTTATAGCTTATCGAACCAAGTGTTTCATAACCAGATTGCCAGCGAATTCCCACACCAGTTCCATCTTCACAAACCGATTGCATCAAGTTAGCCATAATATAAGCTGCCTTTTCATTGATTACTCTGATCTTTTCCGGTTCATTCGATTTTAATATCTTTCCATATTTATCTTCAATACGTCTGATGTATATTGGTTTTATCCGTTCTCCACCATTTGGGAATGTTGTGTATGCAGTTATCAACTCAAAAGGTTTAACTTCCATACTGCCAACTGCAAGAGTATAGAACGGGTAAACCGGAGTTGTAATTCCAAATCGTTCGGCAAATTCCATAACCTTCCTGGGACCAATATCGAATATTGTTTTAGCTGCATAAATATTTCTGGATTTCTTAAGTCCTGTACGTAAACGAGTATAATCAAAATTCCTGTTTGAGTAGTTTTTGGGACTCCAGAAAAGTGTGTCATTCTGAATAAAGGAGAACGGTTCATCCTCAATTATTGTAGCTGGAGTATAACCATTAACAATTGCAGTAGAATATAAAATAGGCTTAAAGGAAGAACCTGGCTGCCGGATGGATTGCATCATCCTGTTTAGTTTACTATGATTATAATTCCTTCCACCAATCATTACTCGTACATAACCTGTTTCAGGCTCTATTGAGAATACACCTCCTTGGACATAAGGTGTAACAATGTTTATTGTATCAGCCGGGAAATCATCATATTTAAATTCATAATCATTCTTAATCTCAAATTTCCGTAAATTCATATTCAATACGGAATCAGCATATTCCTGAAGTTCCATATCTAAGGTTGTATAAATTTTTATTCCACCTGTAAAAAGCTGAGTTGTACCAAATTCACGTTCAAGCCTTCTGCGAATAAACTCTATAAAATAATCTTTCGCACCAAAATCTCCAGTTGGTTCAAATAATTCCAATTCGGTTTCAATAGCTAATATGTATTCTTCCTCAGTAATTACCTTTTCTTCAAACATACGTTTAAGAACAATATCTCTTCTACGTATTGCCCGTTCTGGATGACGGAAAGGATAGTAGGCACTGGGAAGTTGCGGCATACCAATTAAAAGTGCTGCTTCCGGAATAGAAAGATCTTTTGCATCTTTGCCAAAATACTTCTTAGATCCTACCTCAATGCCATATAATCCGGGACCGAAAGGAGATTTATTAAAGTACATTTCCAATATCTCATCTTTTGAAAAATTCTTTTCAATGCGTATTGCAAGTATGAGTTCCTTGATCTTTCGAGGTAATTGTTTATCAAGTGATAGGAACATATTACGAGCTAGCTGCTGCGTTATTGTACTAGCTCCTTGAGAAAAATTTCCTTTACTAATATCGATAATAATTGCGCGTATAAGTCCTAACTGGTCCATACCCCAATGTTTAAAGAAATCTTTATCTTCAACTGCTAACATACCTTTAGTAAGATAATCGGGTAACTCTTTTAATTGTGTTAGTTGCCTTTTTTCTACATAAAATATGTGAATTAGATTGTCATTACGATCATAAACTTCGGAACCAACTTTCATCTCATAACTTTGCAACTCAGAAAGAGGTGGAAGCTCTCTACTGTAATATCGGAATATACCGAACCCTATTCCCATAAAAAAAACAATTATCAATATAAAAATGAACAAGAACTTCATCACTTCTTTTTTATTTATCTTCATTTATCCTATCCATAAATAATTTTGCTATATAACCTATAATAATTCCTGTAACTATTCCCATAAAAATAAGAAGTGGCGTCAAATAAAATATTGTATTTTCTTTTATGAGAATCAATCGAATAATCACTATTTGAGCTAAGTTATGTGATATTGCACCCAATATGCTTATTCCTATCATACTAAAACGAATCTTGCTCTTAATGAATAGCATCATAATCCCAAACGAGCATAAACTTCCACTAATAGAAAGCAAAGTTGTGGGACTTAAGAATAAACCACTAAAAAATCCACCTGCAATTGTTTTTCCAATTATTACAATAAGTGCATAGTGCACATTACCGGAAACCAGCAACAGAAGCACGACTATGTTTGCTAAACCTAATTTCATGAATGGGAAAGGTTTTGGTATGAAACTTTCCACCACATAAATCGTTATAGCAAAAGCTGTAAAAAATGCAAGATGGATCAATCTAAGATTAGAAAGATCTAGTTTATGTTGTTCTTCGGAAATTATTTCATTTTTCATAAGTAAATGCGGGATTCCCTATATTTACTGGAAAACCCGCATGATATAATTTATTTCGTACTATTTATTTGCTTTCTCGAAATCGAGCATAAATTTTGCAAGAACTTTGGCTGATTCCATTGGTAGTGAATTATAAACTGAAGCTCGGCAGCCGCCAACACTTCTATGTCCTTTCAAATTCAACATTTTATTAGCAGTAGATTCTGCGATGAATTTCTTTTCCAATTCTTCGGTTGGAAGACGGAAAGGGATATTCATAAATGATCGATCTTCTTTAACTACGGTTCCTCTATAGTAATCAGAATTATCGATAACATCATAAATATATGCAGCTTTTTCTTCGTTGATCTTCTGCATTCCTTCTAAGCCACCGTTTCCTTCAATCCATTTTAGAACTTCACCAATAACGTAAATAGAAAATGTAGGTGGTGTATTGAACATAGATCCTTTGCTGGCATGAGTGTTGTAATCCATCATTGTGGAAAGACCGGGATTAACCTTCTCCAACATTGATTTTTTAATAACAACAAATGTAGCTCCGGCTGGTCCGATATTTTTTTGAGCTCCACCATAAATGAGATCATATTTGCTGAAATCAAGTGGTTTACTCAAGAAATTAGAAGACATATCCGCAATTAATGGAACGCCGGCAGGAACGTCCGGGTCTATCTTCCATTCTGTTCCACGAATTGTGTTATTAGTTGTTATATGAAGATAAGCAGGATTTTCAGAAAGTTTCCATTCTTTAGGAATGTATGTAAAATCTTTGTCTTCAGATGAAGCAGCAATGTGTAATTTCTTTCCTAATATTTTTACTTCTTTAATTGCTTTTGAACTCCATGCACCTGTATTAATGTAGTTTGCAACTTCATCATCAGCACAGAAATTGAGCGGGATCATATAGAATTGGGTACTTGCTCCACCTTGTAGGAACATCGCAATGTACTCATCATCTAATCCCATTAATTTGAGCAATCTGGCACTTGCGCCTTCAATGATCTCCATATACTCTTTTGATCGGTGACTCATCTCTAAAACTGATAGTCCATTACCTTTATAATCCAATAAATTCTTCTGAATACCTTTTAATACTTCTTCCGGTAAAACAGCTGGTCCTGCACTAAAATTGTGAACTCTCATCTCACAACCTCCAATGTTTTTATTTTCGTGTTAACTTAAATTTTGAGATATTATAGGCAAGTTTTTTTTAATAATGTAATAATGTTCTGTCACTCTGCCTGCCAAGCCATAGTTTATAACGAAGGCTGGAGAAGTCTTCTTGCTGAAACACTTAACGAAAAGTCAGGAAGAACTTAGTATTTTTTGATTCTCCTATGGAGAACAACGTGCGAGACACGTCAGAATGACGAAACTAATGCTTCTTATTCCTCTCCTTCAGGGAGATGTTAGGTAAGGGTTACTTCAACAATAAACACTTCTTACTGGCAATTGCTTTGCCATCTACTTTCAGTTGATACATATAAATCCCTGATGCAAATTTTTTAGCATCCCAAGTTACTTCATTTATTCCTAATTCATAATTCGTAATTTCTAATTGATCCACCTTTTGTCCT
>Ga0075123_10000222_pt1 | contig 29667 bp, 24 predicted proteins | sample AntAceMetag02UKX_FD_69808 | JGI IMG/M metagenome (GOLD analysis project Ga0075123, IMG submission 69808) | Saline lake microbial communities from Ace Lake, Antarctica - Antarctic Ace Lake Metagenome 02UKX | ecosystem: Environmental > Aquatic > Non-marine Saline and Alkaline > Saline | place... | reverse complement strand
CGAATCGTCTATGATAAACGCGTCGGGCATCGCGATCTCGGGATAGGGCATCCCGAGGTCCCTCGGATCCGTCATCCTCCCCGTTATCACAGCCGCCGCCGCCGTCTCCGGACTTACCAGATACACGTTCGCACTCTTGGTCCCCGATCTGCCCAGGAAGTTTCGGTTGCTGGTCCTGAGAGAAACGGCCTCGGTCTGGGGAGACTGACTGTTCCCGATGCAGAATCCGCATGTGTTTTCTTCCAGTCTGACCCCCGTCTCAATGAGGTCGGCGAGGGCACCGTTCCTCGCCAGCATGTCGACCACCTGCCGGGAGCCCGGCGCCAGGATAAAGCTGACACCCGGGTGCACCTTTTTGCCCTTCAGGGCCTTCGCGACCACCATCAGGTCCCGGTACGACGAGTTGGTACAGGAGCCGACGCAGACCTGGTGCACATCCATCCCCTCCAACTCTTTGACCGTTGCTATGTTGCCGGGGCTATGAGGGGTTGCCGTCAGTGGGACCAGTTGGGAGAGGTCGATCGCGACCACCTTCGCATATTGGGCATCCGGGTCCGCAGCCAAGTTCTGCCAGCTATCTCCCCTCCCCTGAGCTCTGAGAAACTTCTTCGTTTCCTCATCACTGGGGAAGAGGGAGGTAGTGACACCGCACTCCGCCCCCATATTGGCGATCGTCGCCCTCTCCGGGACGCTCAGGGTTCTGACGCCCGGCGCTCCGTACTCGAAGACACATCCCACATTCCCCTTCGTTCCAAAGATCTCCAGGATCTTGAGAATGACATCCTTGGCGCTTACCCAGGGCTGTAGTCTGCCGGTCAGGTTGATTCTGATCACCCGGGGACAGGTCAGATAGAAGGGCTCGCCAGCCATAGCCAGCGCCACATCCAGGCCACCCGCCCCGATGGCGATCTGTCCGATACCACCCCCTGTGGGGGTATGGCTGTCGGAGCCCAGGAGCGTCGTTCCGGGGCTTCCAAACCGCTCAAGGTGTACCTGATGACATATGCCATTCCCCGCCCGGGACAGATAGACGCCGTACCGGGCGGCCACGCCTTGGAGATATCGGTGATCATCCGCGTTCTCGAACCCGATCTGAACGGTATTGTGATCGATAAAGCTCACCGAACTGTCCGTCCTTACCCTGTCGACCCCCATGGCCTCGAACTGTAGATACGCCATCGTACCGGTGGCGTCCTGGGTCAGGGTCTGGTCTATGCGGATTCCTATCTCGGTCCCCGGTTCATAGGCACCCGCAACCAGGTGCCCCTCCAGGATCTTCTGTGTGAGCGTCTTTGCCATATGCATTTCCCCTGTATGATGTTGCAATTAGATATGCATCAAACCGTTCACCGGAGACACCAACGCCACATGGTACTGCGGCTCGGCCCTTCTCCCTCAGATCGCCTCGATCGTTGATGTCGGTTTCGATGCTATATTGTATGTGACACTGACGACACCGGGGATCTCGCGGATGATCTCGCCGGAAATCTCTTCAAGGGTTTCAAATGAGAGCCTGGTCGGTGTCGCGGTCCGCGCATCGACACTGTCCCAGCAACGCACCTCGATCTGCTGACCGAAATCGCGCTTACCGTCGCGCATCCCGGTCACGCGGTCTTCATGAAGGATCGCCAGGTACTGAAAGGCGCCGGTATTCTTAAGCAGACGCTCGACAATAGTGTTCGCCTTTCTGACCGTCTCGATGCGATCCGGGGTCACCTCTCCTATCACGCGTGCCGCAAGGGCCGGCCCCGGGAAGGGAATGCGATTGAACAGGTCGACCGGAAGTCCGAGGGCCTCGCCGACCCTTCTCACGCCGTCCTTGCGAAGCTGAATGAGCGGTTCGAGGATGCGGTAGCCGAAGGTCTCCTGCGGGTCGATGCCGAGCTGTTCGAAGACGTTGTGCTGCCGCTTGATCCCCGCGACGGTCTCGTCGACATCGGTCAGGATTGTCCCCTGGAGGAGGCATTTCGCCGCGCTTTCCTTGACGATGCGTCCGAATACGTCTCGATAAAAGGTCTGGGTAATCGCCTCGCGTTTCTCTTCCGGGTCCGTGATTCCACTCAGCGCAGCGAAAAATTCCTCGCGTGCATCGACCACCTCGACCGTCACGCCGAGTTTCTGGAAGAAGTCCACGACCTGCTCAGCCTCTCCCTCGCGCATGATCCCGTTTTCGACAAAGATGGTTCTGAGGCGCTTTCCAAGGGCCCTGTGTCCGAGCATGGTGACCGCCGATGAATCGACTCCTCCCGACAGGGCGTTGATGGCCGTGGTATCTCCAACGGCCTCCCTGATCTCCTCTACCTTCTCATTGATGAATGCTTCCGTGTTCAACTCCTGCGCGGTGATCTCCGTTGCCATGTAAACCTCCCCTTCTCTGATAATTTTCGCATACAGTTATACGCCGGCGAATGCCGCATGATACCTGACGGTTCCGCTGATTCACCCCAGTGAATTCCACTTGAACTCTCTTACCATAAACACCTCTCCCTGCACAACAGCCTCTCGTCCCGAAGCGGTCGATTCCCCACACTGCTTATAACAACACACGCCTGAGCCTGAGTGAATTGCTGATCACCGATACCGAGCTGAAGCTCATCGCCGCCGCCGCGATGATGGGCGACAGGAGCAGGCCGAAAACGGGGTAGAGCACTCCGGCCGCTATCGGCACGCCGATCGAGTTGTAGATGAAGGCGAAGAAGAGGTTCTGGCGGATATTGCGCATCGTCGCCCGGCTGAGGCGCCTGGCGCGCACGATGCCGCGCAGGTCCCCCTTGACCAGCGTGATGCCGGCGCTCTCCATGGCGACGTCCGTCCCCGTTCCCATGGCGATCCCTACCTGGGCCTGCGCCAAGGCGGGTGCGTCGTTAATACCGTCGCCAGCCATGGCAACCGTTCGTCCCTCGGCCTGGAGCCGTTTTACCACCGCCACCTTCTGTTCGGGGAGCACCTCAGCCTGGATCTGGCTGAGGCCCAGCCTGCTCGCAACGGCCTCGGCCGTCGCCCGGCTGTCCCCCGTGAGCATGACGATGGTGATCCCCTCGGCGTGCAGGTCGCGGATCGCCTCGGGGGTGGATTCCTTGATGGGATCGGCGACACCGATCAGACCGGCGGCCTCGCCGTCGATACCCAGAAACATGACCGTCTGGCCTTCGGCGCGCAGGGGTTCGGCCTGACGGGACAGATCACCGGGATCTATCCCCATCTCTTCCAGGAGAATGGCGCTGCCCAGCGCGACCGCATGTCCATCGACCTTCCCGGTAACGCCCTTCCCCGTCTGCGACTGGAAGTCGCCGGCCTGGGCCGGCTCAAAACCCCTCTCCTGTGCGCCCCGTACGATGGCCTCGGCCAGCGGGTGTTCGCTGGCCCGCTCGATCCCGGCGGCAAGGCGCAGCACCTGTTCTTCCCCGATCTCATGGGCCGCCATCACGGTGACCAGTTTCGGCCTTCCCTCGGTGAGGGTCCCCGTCTTGTCCACAACGAGGGTGTCTATCTTTTCCATGATCTCCAGAACCTCGGCATTCTTGATTAGCACGCCGGCCGTGGCACCGCGGCCGGTCCCCACCATGATCGCGATGGGGGTGGCAAGACCCAGGGCGCACGGGCAGGCAATAATCAGGACGGCCACCGCGTTGATGATGGCGTGGGCCAGGCGCGGCTCAGGTCCCCAAAACCCCCAGACCACGAATGCGGCGGCGGCGGCGATCACCACGACCGGAACAAAGTATCCCGATACCACGTCAGCAAGCTTCTGGATCGGGGCGCGCGAGCGCTGGGCCTCGGCAACCATCTTCACAATCTGCGCGAGGAGCGTGTCGCCCCCCACCTTCTCGGCCCGCATGAGCAGGCTTCCCGTGCCGTTCGTAGTCGCGCCGATCAGTGTGTCCCCGGAGCCCTTCTCCACCGGGATCGGTTCACCGGTGACCATCGACTCGTCGACGCTGCTCTTCCCTTCAATCACCGCGCCATCGACCGGCACATTTTCGCCGGGGCGCAGACGCAGTACATCTCCGAGCTTTACCTGTTCAAGCGGGATGTCTTCTTCCGTACCGTCGGCACGGACGATCCGCGCGGTAGTGGGGGCAAGGGCGAGAAGCATCCTGATGGCGGTGTTGGTGCGCGAACGGGCTCTCAGTTCGAGGACCTGCCCCAGGAGGACCAGGACGGTTATCATCGCCGCCGACTCGAAGTAGACGTGCACCATCCCTCCCTCCATCCGCATGGCGGGGGGAAAGATCTGCGGAACGAGGAGGGCGACCACGCTGTAGGTCCAGGCCACCGACACGCCGAGACCGATCAGCGTAAACATGTTGAGGTTCCAGGTCCAGACCGACTGCCAGCCGCGGACGAAGAAGGGCCAGCCGCCCCAGAGCACCACCGGCGTGGCCAGTATGAATGAGATCCACTGAACGGCGCGCAAAGAGAGCCCCTCCGGCAGCAGGGCCGGCAGGAGATCGGCCGTCATGGCGAGCAGAAATACCGGGACCGCCAGCATCACGCTGATCCAGAAACGCCGTGTCATATCGACGAGTTCTGGGTTTTCCTCCTCCGCGGTGACCGTGCGCGGTTCGAGGGCCATCCCGCACTTCGGGCAGCTCCCCGGATGATCCTGCGTCACCTCCGGGTGCATCGGACAGACGTAATCGGTCCTGTTCGAGGGAAGCGGCGCCCCGGAGGGCTCCAGGGCCATCCCGCACTTGGGACAACTTCCCATGCCGGGCTGACTGATCTCCGGGTGCATGGGGCAGGTGTAGATGACCTGCCCGCCTGCCGCAGCCTCTGACGCCGGTTCCTTCTTCAAATAGTTCTCCGAGTCTCCTTTAAACTTGTTCAGACAGTGTTCGCAGCAGAAATAGAAATCCTCCCCCTGATACCGGTAGTGATGCGGAGAGTCGCTCGAAACGTCCATCCCGCAGACGACGTCCTTCAGCGCGCCGTCCTTCTTCATCTGGTCTGAGTTCATAGGTATTTCCCTCCTTATCCGTACCCGAGGCAGCGCACACCGGGTGCCTGCCGCAATGACTATCTGCCGTTTGCCCGCGCACACGCTCGAGCCTTCACGAAGGCGGCCACCAGACAGTCGATATCCTCCGTCGTGGTCGCCCGGGAGCACACGCTGATCCTGATAACCTGTCTGCCCCCCAGATCGCCCCCCCGCACCAGCACTCGCCGGACCTCTGAATGTCCGCCAGCGTCGCCCACAGTTCAACGGCCCGGGCTCGCCGGGACATCTCGGGCGTGTACAGCATGCCGTCCCTCTCCTCTCTGTGGGGTTTTCAATCATCGCCCTTACACCGATTCCCGAGTTTCAACGTGCCGTGGGCATGGCACGAGTCGCGGGGATAGAGTACCCCTTTGGAAGGCCCGTTGGTCAGGTTCACGATGCCGAAGGACAGCGAGAGGTCCTTCTGGCGGCACTTTCCTGTCTCGAAAAGGCCGAAAAACCCGGCCAGGTCTTTCACCTTCCCTTTACCTGACCCGAGCCACCCAAGGAGGTGAACTGGCATCCGCCCGAGATATCACCCGCCGCCAAGGAGATGGTTAAAGAGATGAGAAAGGCGGCCGCCGAATCTCACAAAAAGGAAAAAACAGGATGAGGGTTTCCGGCATCGTCTGCAGCCTAAGTAAAGAACGATCGCCTAACGAAAAATAGCCTCAGTCACTATCTTATGAATTGCCATATCACTCCAGGCTCGGGCCGAAACCTCTCCCGCTGCCGGGACTGTAATCACCATGCTTCATCCCGTGGTGACCCATACCCCCTCTAAAACGTCCCCACCAGCCAATTTCTGATGTATCCTTGGGCAGAGTGCGCGCGAAGCTCAAAAGGTCGAGGATATCCTTTTCGCTCCAGTCATTGATAATCGCCGAGGGCATCCGTGCGCCGGGTTGACCACTTCGAACCTTGTGGATAAATTCCCAGGGGTTTTTGTACGCTATGGTTCCTACATACTCAGGCTTTTGGGCATCTCCAAAATTGATTCCTATCCCTGTCGAACCGTGGCACATGTGAGTACAGTTTCTACTGAAAAGATAGCTCCCCGTCCGTGGATTACCTCCTTTAGGCAACCCTTCATTGTTCACGAATTTGCTTGTGTCAATAACCCCCTTTTTCATGAAAAGCGCGAGATCAGCGATCTCTTCATTACCGATATACCCTGTAAAGTCGTGATTTTTATTGGCGCCTTTCTTATTGACGTTCTCAAGCTTCCCTATGGACATCTTCTGAGCCGCCTCATACACCCCTTTGAATCCGGTGTAGTGAGACCCCTTGCCGTAGGCCCCGTCCTTGCCGCGATAGTCCCACCCGTGACACTCTTTGCACCGATACGTATCATATCCGTTCCGTTTGTTCGTGGTCTGTTCCTTCCATAGCGGATGATCTACCTGGGGTTTCCGCGTATCAATCGTGGCCTTCCACCAATCGTCATACAGCTGTCCGCCACGGCTTACGCGTATCAGTTCATCGAGTCTGTCATTTTCTTCCTGCGAGTATGATTGCGGGTATGCCTGCTGAGTTGATCCGCCCATCTTGCCTCCCCCCATCTGGGACCATGCAATCGTTCCAGAAACCGCCAAAACCAACAAGATAATAGTAATTCTTTTCATATTACCCTCCTTGGTCAAGATAATTTTTTCAACGACCATGCATCAATGTTTTTTGGAATCCAGTGCTGGGATCATCAGCGTGCGGGGGAAAGGGGGAATAGTCGCTGTTGTATATGCTCAGTAATTAGGTAACTCATTTGGTGTATGTTATAAGGGAAAACAACCACCCCGATCATCCATAAGATGATCTGACCCTTCAGAGGGATCACCAGAGAGCCGAATATCAACCAGCAAAGAAGAACAAATGAACCGATACTGTTGATGACGATAGTGCCTCCAAGACCCAGTCCGCGTATCTGTCTGGCAAAACCGACCACCTCCAGGAACAGAGCGATACCGATGCCGAGCAAGACGGCGCCCAATATGCTTGCATAAAAATTGGAGCTTGTCGGAGGCAGGCCCAGAAGATCGATAATACCCACCGGGAACAGAAGCAATAATACCCCAAGGATTACATTTACAATGGAGTCGATAATGAGGAGCACCGTATACTTTAACTTCATCTAACACCTCTTGGGGCATAATGTGTATTAGACTAAAGATCGAAGTTGTCATTATTTTTGTAAATTCAATTCTACTTGTCCTTCGTTACCGTGTTTCTTTTTCGGATTGGATCTCTGCAATCCGGCATTCTCGGCAATCTTTGTCTGAGTGACCCCTGGATAATATATCAAGGAGATTTTTCTGAGTGCCTCGACTGAGCTTTGCTTCCAGAATTCGACGATCTGGAGTTCTCGTCGTTTTCGAGCTCCCGCGTATTGGCTAAGGTCCAGCATGTATGCTTCGTAAATCCTACCTTGGCGTTTGCTAACAGTCACTCGGGAGCGAACTAAATGAACAAGCTTAAGATCAACCAGTTCGTGGATGAGATCGATTTCTCTTCCCCTTTTTTCTTGGTCGAGTAGGAAGCAGTTGCTGTTGGCTTGTTCTAAGCAGAAGTTCTGTAATCTCTGAAACTCTTGATCCAAAGCTCCAGCTTCGCTGTCATGTGTGTCACGTTTGAATTCTTCACGTTTAGACGTGTCGTGCTCCCCCGCTGCCATATTAACATCTTCAACACCTATCTTCTCGCCCCGGTGTCCACCCCCCCGCTCTCTTGCAACTGTTACAGACCTCCTGAATATAGAAAGAAAATCACGGGCCACTCCCCCGCTAGCTAGGACAAGCCGATCTAGCGCCCCATCAGTGAGATAATCTGACACGCCAGATAAAGAAAGGGTGTCGAAGAAACTTCGTAGTAATTTAACCAAGAAGGCCTTGGCAAGACCGTATTTTTCCAGAGTAAGATCCAAGTCGATCTGGTCTGCATCATCATCAATTTTCATGCCACATGGAGGGTCGCCATGGATGTACCAACTTGTTCGATGCCGTATTGTGCCCACCTTGAGCCACAGTCCGTTCCCTTTTGCAATTCGGTGGAAATAATCCAAGACTTTCGATTGATCCTCGCGGGGAATCTGATATAGATCGTCGAGAAATAGGAATGCGTCCCCACCCGAAATCTCACTCAATCTACGGAAGAGATCTTGGTATTCCATGATGTGCCGAAGGAGAAAATCAATTTTTGACTTACTAAATCGTTCTTCGACCTCAGACACCCGCTTCACATCGACATGTGTGGAGGCTTTTCCTCTAATTACGCCGACCGGGCTGCTCACTCCTGCCTCTAGTTCTGCCGACACCCCTTCGCTACCCTCACGCCCCGCAACAACTTTTAGTTCGGATTTTTCAGGAGCATAAAGTTCGTTCTCCAGAGTCTTAACCTCACTTTCGAGCTTTTTTACAAGATTGGCTGTGTCTTTGCGATTGTAAGATGGCCGAGCTGGTGTCGTTCCGAACAGGCTCTTCCAAAAAGAGGTTTTTGTCGCAGGGTGTACTGCCGCTGTCTCAAGCCATCTCTTAAACTCCTTGAAACTGGCAATAAGTACGCTCAAAAGTACGTCTGGATAACTGTGCCCCTTGAAGGTCTCCAAATCCACATAAGCGATGGGGCGGCGGTCTATAGTCAAGTCGGCGCTAGCCTTGTGTAGTAGACTGGTCTTACCTGAACCTCGACGCCCGAAGACAATATGATGGCGTCGACTTGTTGCGGTTCTTAATGTGCCTGCGGCAGGTTCAATAAAGCGTTTTACGCTTGCTTCTGTCGAGCGGGCTGATTCTTCGACAAGTGTAAGCAATTCATTAACTTTTGGAGTGTCAAGTATTTTACCCATTCTTTCTGTACCTCATTTCTTAAAGCACTGGCGTATTGCCATGCTTCTCTACCGTTATGGAGAGAACCCTTTAAAAAATAATGACAGTGAATCATGGTGCCAACGACTATTCTCCCGCCGAATCGTGCTGTTTGTTTTAGATCAGAAACTATTCCCCCCGGAATGTAATAAAAATCATACAGCTTAAAAATCTTTTGTCAAGGGATTTATATAGTTGAAGGTTTGTTTCGGTGATAGATGGTTTTCACCGGGCCTGCAGTTTGTCTTTTGTCTTGAAATAAAGGCAGTACAAGCTATACTTGTCACCGGGTTCATTTTCAATCTTCCCCCGCTCCGCCGGCCGCTACCGGATCTTCAGCGCAGGGTACGTCCTCTCTCTCCTTTCCACAACACAGGGACCCGTATATACGGAGCGTGGCAAACGCTGACTGTAATACATAGAGATGAAGATGATTCGGAACATATCATCCATATCGGCACTGATTTTTCTCCTCGTCGCCGCCGTACCGGCAGGGGGCACGTCCGCTACGGATTCGGACGGGGCGGCCTTTACGGCCATGCGGGAACGAATGGTGGAGGATCAGATTACCCGAAGGGGGGTCAGGGATAAAGATGTCGTCCGGGCGATATCCTCCGTTCCCCGCCACCGGTTCGTCCCGAGAGGGCTGATGAGCGGGGGCTATGACGATACACCCCTCCCCATCGGTTACGGGCAGACCATCTCCCAGCCTTACATCGTAGCGTACATGACGGAGATCATCAAGGTGGACAGGGGAGACACGGTCCTCGAAATAGGAACTGGATCGGGCTACCAGGCCGCGGTCCTCTCGGCCGTCGCAAAAAAGGTCTATACGATCGAGATCATACCCCAGCTCGCGGAATCGGCGTCGCTCAGATTGGAAAAACTGGGGTACAAAAATGTTACGGTCAGGCACGCCGACGGCTACTACGGCTGGCGGGAGCACGCCCCCTTCGACGCGATCATCGTGACCGCCGCGGCCGGCCATATCCCGCCGCCCCTTTTGAAGCAGCTCAAGCCGGGGGGGAGGATGGTCATCCCGGTCGGCGGCCCTTTTATGATTCAGAGCCTGGTTCTTGTGAAAAAGGATCGTGCCGGGAGAATAACCACCCGGAACCTGATGGCGGTGCGCTTTGTGCCCCTTACCGGGAGGCACGAATAGCCCATGGCATCCCTCCCGTCCATCAGGAGAATCCAGGTCGTGGTGTTCCTGGTATCGGCCGCCCTGATCGCCTACGAGATCCTCCTCTTCAAGCTATTCGCCATCCGCTACTGGCATCACTTCGCCTACCTGATCGTCAGCATCGCCCTGCTCGGCTTTGGCGCGAGCGGCACCTTCATCTTTCTGTTCCATAAGGGACTGAAGCGGCGCTTCCGGACGGTCCTGTACCTCTTCCCCTTCCTGGTGGTCCTGTCCATCTGGATCAATATCTTTCTGGGCCGCCTGATCGCCTTCAACCCGCTCATGATCATCTGGCAGCCGCGTGAGGCCGTCAGCCTCCTCGCTCTCAGCCTCGCCATCCTGGTCCCCTTTTTCATCGGCGCAGTGTGCGTAGGGCTCAGCTTCTCGGTCTGCACCGACAACATCCACCGGATCTACTTCGCCAACCTCACCGGCTCGGGCGTCGGGAGCTTCCCGGCACTGCTCACCTTCTTCCACCTGGGTCCCCATGAAATCATCCTGATCATTTCCCTGATAGCCCTCTGCGCGACCTTCGCGGCCGCGGCGGGGCGCGCTCGGACCGCAACTTCGGCAGTCGTACTCATCGCAATGGTCCCCCTCTACTTCATTCTCCTGCACGGCAGGCCCGTGGAGATGAGCGGGTTCAAGGATCTGTCCATTGCCCGGACCCAGATGGGGGCAAGGATTGAGGCGGAGGCATTCGGGCCCCTCGGCCTCGTCACCGTTCTGGACAGCCCCGCCTACCACTACCTCCCCGACCTGAGTCTGAACTGTCCGTTCGACCTGCCGAAGCAGAAGGGCCTCTTTCTGAATGGGGACGCGGCGGGGGCGATCAACGAATTCACCGGAGACCTTGACGATATACGCTTCATGGAGTGGCGCACCACCTCCCTCCCCTACCGGCTCCTGGACAGACCGTCGGTCCTCATCATCGGCGGGGGCGGAGGAACGGAGATCCTGAACGCGCGGTACCACGGGGCACGGGAAGTCTCCGTCGTCGAGATGAACCGGGAGATCATCCGCCTCATGCAGGGGGAATACCGCCCCTTCAGCGGTGATATTTACGACCCGTCACGGTCCCGGATCCTTGCCGAAGACGGGAGGGGATATCTGGAAAGGACGGAGAGGCGGTTCGACCTGATCCAGATGAGCCTCCTCGAGTCGATGGAGTCCGCCTCCGCGGGGGTCTACTCGCTGAATGAAAACTACCTCTTTACGACCGAGGCCCTTCGGACCGCCCTGGGGCGCCTCACCCCCGAGGGGATCCTCAGCATATCGCGGTGGATTAAGAACCCGCCCCGCGACTCCATAAAGATCCTGGCGACGGCGATTTCCGCCCTCGGGACCCGCGATGCGCCCGGATCGATCATCATGATACGGAGCTGGCAGACGGCCACGCTCCTGGTAAAGAGGGGTCCCTTCACTCGGGGGGAGATAGAGACCGTCAAGGGGTTCTGTAAAGACCGCCTCTTCGACCTGTGTTACTACCCCGGCATCAGAGGGGAGGAGACCAATATCATCAACAGGCTGGATGACAGCTACTTCTTCCTTGCCGCGACGCGGCTGCTGGCGGGGGAGGGGGAGCTGCTCTACAATGAGTATCCCTTCTTTGTCCAGCCCGCCACCGACGACAGGCCCTTCTTCGCCCACTTCTTCAAGACGGCTGTCCTGAAAAAATATCTCATCCCGTACGGACGGCTCTCCATCCCTCTGATAGACTGGGGGTACATCCTCGTCTGGACGGCGCTCGGTATCCTGGTCTTCCTGAGTCTGTTCCTGATACTCGTGCCCATCGGGGCGGTTGGTGGGGCGCCGCGGGGCAGGCCGCCCGTCTTCATCTACTTCGGCTGCCTCGGCCTGGCTTATATGTTCGTGGAGATGTCATTCCTCCAGCAATTCATCCGGTACCTGTACGACCCCGTCTTCTCGGCAGGCGTCGTTATCGGCTCTTTTCTCATTTATTCGGGGATCGGAAGCCTGATCGCGGGGAGGATCGGTACGGCCAAACCGAAGCAGGTCCTGATCGCCGTGGTCTGGATCGTGGCGGTCGGGATCATCTACCTGCAGTCCGACCGGCTGATCCAGAGCGTCCTCTCCGGTCTCCCGCTGGGAATGCGCATGCTCATCTGCAGTCTGCTGATAGCGCCCCTCGCCCTGCCGATGGGGGTACCCTTCCCCTCCGGGCTTAGCCGTCTCACGGGAGAGAGTGAGGCCCTGATCCCGTGGGCATGGGGGATAAACGGCTTCTTCTCCGTCATCGGGGCGTCGGCGACCGTCCTGATCGCCATCGGGTGGGGGTTCAGATCGGTGGTACTTGCCGCCCTGGCGCTCTATATCCTGGCGACGGTGGTATATCGGAGATGGTGTCCCTTCCGCAACGAGAGCTGTCTCTGAGGACGTCATCATCCCGCCACTCCCTCTCTGATCAGTCCTCTCTCCGGAACACACCTTGGACAACCCTGATCCGGTCCTCTTTAAGATTGCGAATAATATTCTTCGATTTGTCGGCGGCAGTTTTCCCCATCAACAGGTTGAGCCCCAGCCGTGGGGCATTGTTCGTCCGGGGCTTGATCGCCGCGATAACGCCGTGAAACCACTCCAGGGATTTCTCCGTGACATCCCTCCAGAGAAGCTCTTCGAACCCCGCCTCGCGGAGCGTCTCTCTCAGGGCATCCTGATCGAACAGGAAGCTGATGGACTGATCGCTCGCCCACGGCAGGGGGAAATGGGGGGGCGAGGCGCTCCCCGCGCAGATCTCGTACAAGGCAAAGATCCCTTCCGATCGCAGGACGCGCCGGATCTCGGCAAAGAGTTTTGCCTTGTCCTCAATGTTCATGATCGTGTGCTCGGTCCACGCCGCGTCAAAATCCCCATCCTCAAAGGGCAAATCGGTCATATCGGCCTGCCGGAAGGTTACCATCGCGCTCAGGCCAACCCGTTCGGCCAGCATCGCCGCGCATGTACAGTACTCATCGACCAGATCGATCCCCCACACCCGGCACCCGAACTCGGCCGCCAGCGTCCGGACGGGACCTCCCACCCCGCAGCCGAGGTCGAGGACCTTCATCCCTTCGCGCAGGTCTGCCAGCTTCGCAAGCTCCCGCGTCGCTTCGCGCCCCCTGATATGAAACTCGTCGAATGACGCGGTGTCCCCATGGAGGGTAATCCTTTTCCCCGCGCACTCATATGCCTCCAGGATATGGGCATCGAGGTCGGCCTGCCCGTAATGATCGATGATCGACTGTTCGTATTCCTTCATTCCCTCTCCTTCTATTCGTGTGATCCCGCTATCGGAGGTCCTTCTTAAGCCGCACCTCGGAATAAGGCAAGGAAAATATTTCCCTGATGCTGTCACTCATTATCTTGTATTCAGTTGCTCCTGCGAGACACAGACAGGCTGTGGAGTGTCCACCCGATAACAATTCCTATCGCCAGGATGAAGAACATCAACAGTGCCCGAGACATCGACAGGGTCCAGAACAGAAACCGTATGTCGACAACCATGACATTCTGTATGATGAAGAGCACGGCCAGACCGGCCAGGACAAGACTGATAACCAGCTTCGCATTCATCGCGAGTCCTCCCTCTTGCCTTTCTCGATATGTGGCACTCTCAACCTATTGTGCCCCGAATACCCGCCTCAACAACTCTGTAGTGCGCTTGGCGGGATTTTGTCGGATAGCGGCCTCTTCCTGCGCCATATAATAGAAGATCCCGTCCATACCTCTCTCAACGACATACTCTGTCATGTCTGCTTTTACCTCGGGCGCAAAGGGTATGGCCCGATATCTCTTCATGACGCTGTCGTAGGCCTGAACGGCCCCCACCTGTGCGAGACTGCTCTTGACAACGGGCCGCATCTCCTGCGCGAGAGAGGGGGACATCTTGCCCCGGAAATATTGGGTGGCGGCGTCCTGCGGGCCTTCATATATCGCCTTTACGTCATCAAATTTCATTTCGGTGATAGCCTGGCGGAACAGTCTCTTTGCCTTTGGAGTTGCCACCTCCGCGGCCCGGTTGAGTTTCAGCTCCAGGTCCTGAAGGGGGCCGGACATGCCGATCTTCCCCAGCGCGGACTTTACGGTATCCAGCTGTTTCGGCAGGGGGATATGGACGGCCGAATCCGTATTGAACCCGTTCAGCTTGCCCAAACGGGAGACCACTTGTTCCGAGCCGACGAGCAGCGCGTCCTTGAGCCCGGCGCCGATCTCTTCAGCGGTGATATCGGTCTGCCGGCCACTCCCCGTGACGGTCTTCAGGAGATCTGTCCCCTTATCCAGCCAGCTGTTTCCGGCCTGTGCCGAACCGGCTGCCAGAAAAACCGCGAAAAGAAAGATACCGGTAATACCTCTGTGACGCTTTGCAGGCCTCTGAAAAATCATGTGCATGATAGACACCTCCATCCCCTTGGGCAGGCCCGTCAACTGACGACGGGGGTCGCATCCTCGTCGAAGGGGTTTTTGCGAATGGCCAGGGAATACAGGTACGGATACTGGGCCTTCACGTGTTTCAAGTACATGAACCACTGCTCGATCAGAAGCCGGTAGGCGCGGTTTATATCCCCCACAAGGTGTTCGACATCCGACCGGGGAAGGTCATCGAGCTCTTCACGGCTGGTCAGCTCGTCCGTGAGGTGGAACACGGACAGCAGTAACTCGGTAAATTCCTCGTGCTCGACCAGGACCGGATTCTCCAATAATCTGGCAATAAAATCTTGTTTGCCTTCAAGAAGATCGAACAGGGCCAGCACATCAACATGATCTACGTCTACATGAAAGGCATATTTCTTGAGCACCTTTTGAACGGCCGAAAAGTGACGATCGGACCAGTCCGAATCAACGATAAATCTGCTCCTCGTTTTTTCTATATCCCTGTCGTAGGAGGAAAAAATTCTGAGGAGGTCATGCCCGACCTCGTTAAAGAATATACCCCGAACCATGTTGATCTTGCGCAGCCGGTGTTGTGTCTCACGCTTGAGGAGAACCATCTCCGTCGCGTTCGCGATCACCCCGATAAAGGTTCCTGCTCCCATAATGATCAGCAGAACGGCGAACAAGCGACTGGCATTGCTTGTCGGATGGATGTCACCGTATCCCACCGTCGACATGGTGACGATGTTGTAGTAGAGAGCTTCGGGAAAGGAAAGGTCCTCCAGGGCCATAAAGCCGGCGGTCCCCATCGCTGTTATCACGACAAAGAGAACCAGGAATATCTGTAATCTCCGGCGTACCGCCTGCATGATGTACCCCCATTAGTATGTCGGTAATAGTTCAGCGGCGCCTGGCGCCACGTACGGGAGGCTTAATCCCTGGTCTTATTGTACTATCCGTTGAAACGAATTGCCAGCATGGTAATATCATCTGTCTGTTCCACATCATGGCAATATTCAAAAACCTTCTTTAGGATACCTTGAATCAATTCTTCTACCGAAGGTTCTTCCAACGTTATCAGCACCTCTTCCAGCCGTTTTTCCGAGAAGAGCTCGTGGCGCTCATTCATCGCCTCGGTCACGCCGTCTGTAAAGAGAAGGATTGAGTCATTCTTCCTGATTGTCACGGTTTTAGACTGATATGAAAAATCCTCCATGACGCCGAGGGCCATGCCGCCCGTCGTTTCAATCGTTTCAAGGGCGCCGCCGGCACGTATGATGTAGGGTGGGTTATGCCCTCCGTTGCAATAGGCAAGCCTCCCGGTGCGTATGTTCAGTATCCCCAGGAAAACGGTGACAAACATAAGAGAAGGATTATCCATTGAGAGATCCTGATTGACACTACCGAGGATGACCTCTGGTCCCAATCCTTTTGTGGCCTTTGTTTTGATCAGTGTTTTTGTGATTGCCATGAACAGTGATGCCGGCACACCTTTCCCCGAGACATCTCCCACCAGAAAGCACAGGTGGTCATCATCAAGGAAGAAGAAGTCATAGAGGTCTCCTCCCACCTCTTTCGCGGGCTGGAGCATGGCATACAGATCGAATTCCGGCATGTCGGGGAAGGCCGGAAATACCTTGGGGAGGATCCCCATCTGAATGTCGTGTGCTACCTGAAGCTCACTCTCTATCCTCTCCCGTGCCGCTGTCGCCTCAGTCAGGTCTTCGATATATTTCTTCAGCGACACCTTCATGTACTCCAGTGAGTCGGCAAGCTCGCCCACCTCATCGCGTGCCGTGACGGAAGGGATATGACCGTCGAGATCACCCGTCGCGATGGTGCGTGCCGCCCCGGCTAGGAGCCTCAAGGGCCGTGTGATGGTCCGGGCTATCAAAACGATAACGGCAAAGAGAAACAGTATCCCCGCAATCCCGATGATAAGAACGGTACGGTTCATGTGGGTCACATCCGCCATCAGTTCGTCCTGCGGAAACAGGACAGCGACGGACCAGCCGCTTGACCTCGAGGGGGCATAGACCATCCAGCACATCTTCTCCGTTACGGTGCTCCTGAAGGGAACAAATCCGGACTTGCCGTGAATCATGTCCCGACCCAACTCGCGAAGCCCTTTGTCATTCCTGCCTTCCGCAAGGCAGAATATCGTCTCATTCATGACAAGCTTTTTGTCGGGATGCACGACAAAGGTCCCGTTTTTTGTGATGACAAACCCGTAACCCGTCTTCGCGATCTTGATTGATTCAACGATCTGCTGGAGCCATGAGAGTGAGATATCTGCCGTGACGATCCCGGCAAGGCGTCGCTTCCCCGCTTCGACCCGATAGAACGGAACGGAATAGGTTGACATGACAATATTGCCGCCCCCTTCGTCAAAATAGGGTTCACTCCACAGGGAGCGCTCGAGTTCCCGTGGAATCTGGTACCAGTCCGAGTTGAGATAGCTGTATGCCTCTTCGGCAAGGTCGGAAAATTGTATCTGTCCCGTACCGTCTTTATAAAAATAGGGGGCATACCGCTCTCTGCCGGAACCAAACATATAGGGTTCGAAGGCTATGGTGGCGCCGTAGATATCATCATTATCCCGTACTACCGAGCGGAGAAAATTATTCAGCTCCTCGTCAGTATAGGAGGCATTTTCGAGAAAATAGGCAATATTCTGAGGGACCTTTGCAACAGAACTCAACACCTCATCAATCTGGCTGACCGTCCTGCCCGCGAGATTCTTGGCATTTTCTTCCACGTATTTTACGATCAGATTTCGCGAATAGAGGTAGTTATACCCAAAGATAGCCAGGAATGTGATAGAGACACCGGCAAGGATGAACACAATCAGCTTAAAGGCAATCCCTCTCCTGTGTATCATTTGACACCCCCCAGATAGAAGGAGGTGAAGCCGGGAATTTCGTCAATCAGGCCGTTTGCCTTCAATCCCATGGCAACACGGTAATAATCCTCGGGGCTCAGACTCCCCGGAGACTCGCCGCTGCTCGCATCCGGCAGCATCAGATCTTTCATCCGGTCGAGCATCCATTTCTGGTGTACCGCTGTTGCCGGGATATGTTCCCGCTCCAGGTTCCTCATGACGACAGCGATCGTCTCCTCGGGATGGTCGAAGGCATACTGCCATCCTTCCAGCGATGCCTTCGCAAAGGACCGGCACAGTTCCGGGTTTCTTCGATACGTTTCCTCGAGGACGTAAATTCCGTCTTCGGGAAAATTGAGCCCGTGCTCGTGGAAAAAGAAGGTGGTCAGTTCATCAGAATTGATGCCGCTGCTCAAGATTGTGTGATATTCGTTGTACCACATGGCTGAAGCGACATCGACACCGTCTCTGAGGAAGAGATTGACGGAATACGACTGGGGGATCTCCCGGACTTCAAGACCGTATTTTTTGAAGAAGGACCGTGGCTGTATCTGAAAAACCGGTCCCCACAGGCCGACCTTCCTGCCGTTCATATCTTCGGGACGCTCGATGCCGCTCGATTTCTTCGCGATCAGCATCAGCGCCGAGCGCTTCAGCATCTGGGCGATATTAACCACCGGGACACCCTTCGCGCGCAGCTGAATCCCCGTCGTCAGCCAGAGCGTGGCAAAATCCGCGGTCCCCTTTTCGAGCAGATCCGAGGGTGATTTTTCGGGGCCGCCCGGGATGATGGTCAGATCGATACCGTATCGCTCGTAGATCCCCTTCTCATATGCCATGTAATACCCGGCAAACTGCGCCTGGGGGACCCATTGCGGTATGAAGGACACCTTCTCAAGGGTCTTCTCGGCAGCCCACGCATGGGAGGCTATGCAGAATAAAAAGACCGCCGCCATTAAAAAAATTCTATGTTTTGTCATGGCCTGCCTGCTCTTTGGAAACAAGGAAGGTAAGAACATTCATCGCATCCTCTCGACGATATTCCACGCGGTCCATCATGTCCTTAACGAGGAAGATTCCCAGCCCTCCTATCTCCCGCTCTTCGATCCCCTGGGTGACATCGGGGTCAGGACGGGCGAGGGGATCAAACGGGACCCCCTCATCAATGATCTCTATGACAAACTCTTTTTCATTCCGGGACCCGACACACACCTCTACCAGCCCGTTTCCCTCCGGATAGGCATTCTGAAAGACATTAACCAGTGCCTCTTCCAGCGCGAGTTCAATCTCGAGAATCCTCTTGTTGCTCAATCCGAAGGAAACGGCGCCCGAACGCACAAACTCGACAAATGTATCCAGGTTCTCAAGGACTGCCGGCAGCTCTAATGCCTCCATGCACGATCCCTCCAGCCGAAGCTCAGGAGATTCCCCGTTGTCCGTCATTGAATCGATATGGCTGCCTCCCGCCTACAGATCGGCCATGGCGCCTTCGAGGGAATCATAGATAGGAATGATGGTGCTGAATCCTGAAATCTCAAAGACCTCCTTCACGACACTCGTCAGTGAAGCGAGGAGGATTTTACCGTTTCGTGTCTTTAATTTTTTGGCTACGGTCAGAATGCTGCGAAGCCCTGAGCTGCTGATATATTCAAGGTTGCAGCAGTCAACGACAATCATCGTTTCGCCTTTCTCGAGCCAGGCATCCACTGCCTTTTCAAAGGCCGGCGATGAAACGGCGTCCATTCGACCTGTGACACAAACCACTACACCCTTCTGGTCCTTCTCCGCGGAAATTTCCATAATGCCCTCCTGCATTTCTATCTCCTCTTGATGTAATAACATACGTCGAGAAATGCAAGAGTAATCTTGACGGTAACCTTCGTTTTCCCCGAAAGATTACATTTATTGGTTCCCTACTGCAATCTGTGGCTATTGTATTGTGAAAAGCTGCTTTGCAATTGCACACAAAATATAGTAAAAAGTTTCATGGGATAGGGGCAGGCACGATCTGCATGTCGTATCGCGGCCCGGGCTCCCGAAAACACCCACGGTGAGGCTCGATGATCAATAACTCTATCGCTCTGCTCCTCGGAGGCCTGGGGCTCTTCTTCGTCGGCATTCGGATGGTCAGCAGCAATCTCAAACTGATGACCAGCAGAAGGCTCAAGCTGACGATCGCCCGATTTACCGATCGGGGTATCGTCGCCGGGGTATGGGGCGCCCTTTCCGGATTCGTCACCCAGAGCACGTCGGTAGCAACCTTCATCGTGGCAAGCTTGATCTCAAGCGGCCTCCTGACGGTGCGCAAATCCCTCCCCATTATTTTCTGGGCAAACGCCGGGTGTTCCACGCTTGTCCTGCTTGCCGTCCTCGATATCCAGAATGTCGTTCTTGTCCTGCTCGGCCTCTCGGGAATCTGCTACGCCTTTGAAAAGCCCAAACAGTTTCGGCATGTGCTGGGAGCACTCTTCGGCATATCGCTCCTCTTTCTCGGCCTGCATATGCTGGGAACCGGGGCGTCGCCCATCGCCGAGACCCACTGGATCAAGACCCTCCTCTACAACACGAGAAGTTCCTACCTCCTCACCTTTCTGATTGGAGCGGCGCTTGCCTTCGTCTCACAAACCGCTCTGGGGATCATCATCATCGCCGTCGCCATGACCAAATCGGGCATCTTTACCATCGATCAGACCCTGATGATCATCTACGGCGCCCACCTCGGATCGAGCGTGACCACCTATGTCCTCTCATCGAGCCTCAAGGGCTCCGCCAAACAGTCGGTGATGGGGCAGGTCCTCTTCAATGTATTCGGCATTCCCCTGTTTATGGCGCTCTTTTATATCGAGCTCTATACCGACATCCCGCTGGTCAAGGCCCTCGTCGGGCTCCTCTCCGAGGACATCGCGAGGCAGGCGGCCCTGGTGGTGTTGATTTTCAACTTTCTGGTGCCCTTCGTACTGTCCTTTGTATTGGCCCCCGTCTATTGGTTCCTCGAACATTTCTGGCCGCCCCTGGAAGAGGAGGAGCTATCAAAGATACAGTTCATTAATGAGCACGCGGTCGGTGAACCGGAAACCGCTGTCCTGCTTACAGAAAAAGAGGTATACCGATTGTTGTCCCGGATCCCCTCCTATCTGGAAAAACTGCGGGAGGGCAGTAATTCCGATCAGGGGCCCTCCCTTGAGGCCTATCATGCGGCCTTTGCCGAGGTCTCCGCCGAAATCCATGCCTTTACCGCCGATGTCTTCCGTCAGGATCTTGCGCTGGGAACATCGGAGGCGCTCCTCAACGTGCAGGACCGGCATAATCTTGTCGCCGCGATCGAGGACAACTGTTACAGCTTGGTCGAGACGTTGCGAAACACCCCTGCTGAAGGGAAGGCCGCAAGCCTCACCATGAACATCGTTGAGAGTCTCGATGCCATCGTCCTGACCGCCGTTGATGTGACGGAGAGTTCCGATCAGACCGATCTTGATATTCTCGCATCTCTCACATCGGACAAGGGGCAACTGATGGAGAAGATCCGCCGCAGTTACCTCTCGTCGGAAGCGGGCCTCAGCACCGAGGAGCGCTCCCTGATCCTTTACGTGACCAACCTCTTCGAACGGTCGGTCTGGACACTGGGCCGCTACGCCAAGCTTCTGAGTCAGGACATCGCCGCCAACAAGAAATAACGAAGCACGTTCGTGCCGCTGTCACTGTTGCCCGGAGGGGCGAGGGTTACTCGTTCACTTCTCCGCCTTTTCCAAGTCCGCATCAACATCACGCTGGAAATCCAGGGTCAGATAGTCAAGACTCATGGGGAGAGAAAGTTCCAGCTTATGGATAAACTGAATACCGACACGCACCTTGCGAGGAACACATTTAAGGAGATGACCGCCACGGCGCCGGTCCGCAGAGAGAAAATGCAGGTGGAGCCCCGGGACATTCAGCGACGACATAAATGACGGCGTAAAAAATCCGGCAAGAGAGCCCTCCACATTGTCAAAACTGAAAACGGGCTGGTCCGCGGCGACCTCAACCAGGGGACGATAATTCTCCTGTTTCGGGACCGACCGGACCGTAATATGCGCAAATAGACCATCGATTCGAATTGCATAAAACAGATTAGGAGAGGGCATGAGATTTTCAAGCCATTCCAGGAAGGCATCGTAATCCATTTCGTGATCAATCTCATCATGGGTCAGGGGCTTATAGAAGGTGACACAGGTAAAGGGGGTCAGGCCATTCTCGTCGACCTCTTTCACATGACCATCCCCCGTTATCTGGTATATCCTCCCATCAAGCATGATCATCTCTCCGTCCAGATGATCAAAGGTGCCGATGCCGAAGTCGCCATGTTTTTTGATCTCCGTAAAGGGGATCTTCTCTTCGTAGATTCCCTCAACCAGGGCATTTGCGGGGGAACACAGGTAAATAGAATTTTCGTCACGAGGGGGGGCTTCCTGCAAATTCATACTGTCTCCTTAGATTTTTCTTTAGCACTCTCAAAAAACGGACCGATCTATCTTCTTAATAGTATTAGAATTTTATGCCTTATTTTCACTTTAGTCCTCGTACCTTATAACACTCAGTCCCGTATATAAACTGCCTGGCGTGGTCGGATTTCAAGACCGACCTCACCGGGTATACCCCATAGTAAGGTGATAATCCATCCTGTCGTAGAGAAAGATGATCCGGTTGTTCAGCTCCAGCGTCGTGTAGATCTGGATCGGTGATCCCAGAATCCTGCGTTTCATGACCTGGGCCCAGATCGCCTTCCGGCTCAGGGCCATCGCACCGAGGATCGAGGGGAGGGAAACATCACGATCGCGAAGCTGCAGGCCCGCCTTGAGGAAGTAATCTGCATCGAAGAGATCCCCCTTCCCCCTCAGGAGATTCTTGACCTCCCCCAGGGCCCTGGCATGGATCTTCGAAATCAGTCTCATCCGCAGACCGATATCCGGGACAACCCTCTTTACATCCTCCATCCATTGGTCCGCAATCTCATCCTGGTACCGGTCGATAGTTCGCACCAGGACATTTGAGAGGAAGACCTTCTCTTCCTGCGACTCAACGGCCGGGATATCCTTCTCTTCCATATCGGAAAAGAGATGCCGGTAGGAATCGGTCATCGCCCAGGCATCGCGGTACAGGGCAAGGTACCGGTCGACGGCCTTCCGGTTCGCCTCCCATGCCAGCGGCGGAAGCTCATCAATCGGGACGTACCGGGCCTGGGCGGCGTCATCCCCCGCTACGACCTTCCCTCCTGTCCTGCGAACCTCGTAGGTGATGATGGCCATACTCCCGTAATAATCGTCATCCACGGTATCGACATCGACCAGTCTGACAATCTCCCCTTCCAGGCCCGTCTCTTCACGAAGCTCTCTCAGAGCGGCCGCTTGCACGTCTTCGCCCGATTCGGCAAAACCGATGGGGAGGCACCACATACCGAGGTACGGCTCATTCCCTCGCTTTACGAGGAGGATCTCTCTTTTTTTATTGACAACGATGGCACTGGCAACGGGGAGGGGGTTTTCGTAAAAGACGGTGTCACAGCGGGGGCAGTACCCCCTCGCCTTCCCTTCGATCACCTTCTCGGCCAGCGATTTTCCACAGTGGGAGCAGAAACGTCTTTTTTTCTTCACGCTATACCTCGTCTATACCCTGGGGTCGAAACATCTGAAGACACAGTCATCTTTGGTAATGACCACCGATCCCTGCCTGTGGGCATTTTCCCGGAGTTCACGGTAAAAAAACGACAGAGCCTCATCAATCCTCTTCGGATTCGTGTCGAATACCTCCTTAAAGAGGAGATTCTGTTTTTTACCCAGATAATCGATACAGGCATCTATGTCGCCTTGGGGGAAGGAGAGATCATTCTCAAAGGGAATCCTTTCGATCCTGCCGAAATGTCCCCTGAGCTGAGCCTCTCCATTCTCCAGGGAAAAGACCCGCAGGAGCCTGCCGATAGCCGGTTCCCCCGGGGCTTCAAGGCCAACCGACCTAATACAAGCGGGGATCAGCCGGATCACCTCCTGGAGTGACGACTCTGTGTGGGTAATAGCGACAAAGATCCCGTTCGGTCTCAGGACCCTCGCGATCTCTCCGATAAGGTGAGGAAAAAAGTAGAGTGAATAGCTGGCCACAACAAGATCGAGGCTGCCGGAGTCCATATCGCCTATGAGATCGGCGTTTCCCGCGACAAACCGTCCCTGGTATCCGATTGAATCCACAACCTCAAGGAAGGGATCCCTGTTGGCCTCATCGACAAGATCGAGACCCGTGACGGTGGCACCCTCCTTCAGACGTCCGGCGAGCTTCTCCGTAAAAAACCCGTAGGCACAGCCCAGATCCAGGGCCTTTTCGACACCCGTCAGGTCGAGCCCTTCCAGGGCGATCTCCCGGATATCCTGCCGATTAATGGAATACCGGGAAATCAACCTGTGTGTCTCCATGTGATCCCGAACCGCCTCATAGGTTTTTTGTATATCTTCCACGGAATAGAGGCTGTCTTCGCTCATGGTTATGGCCTTGCTATCTCTCCTTATCATCTCAAAAGGGACTTCTTAACAAGTGGCTCCATCTCCTGGGCCCTCGCCTCCGCCGCCAGTGCCTTCTTCGAGACCTCTCTGGTCAGCTCCCGATTGGACATCTTTATCTTGACGACATCAAAATCCGCGTCAAGCAGGATGGTCTTCGGTGCGTTCTGCTCATTGGACCAGGCCTTCCACTCGGGGAGTCCCGAACCCTTTCGGTTCGGGTTGCCGGTTCGAGCGAACTGGGCCCAGTAGTCCATCATCGCGTTCGAGAGGGCAACCCTTCCCGGCCGGTTCTTTCGGTCAAAGGCAAAACCACCAAGGGATGCGGCCTCCGTGCCGAAGACAAAGTCCAGTTCCATGGCGTGACAGGACCCCATCAGCAGTCCATAGGGACGGGGCATGACACTCTTCTTCATGCCGCCCGCACCCCATAGAAATTCATAGGTGTAGACACCTGGCTGATCGGTATGCAATCTCAAGATCCTCGCCAGGCCGTCTACCGCCATGATCTTCCACTCTTCGGTCTGATATCGGGCAACCATTTCATAAAGTTCCCCCTTGGCCGGATCCCTGAAAAGCGAACCATCCTTCAGCCAGGGAGCAAAGTGGGGATCAAACAGGAGGAACAGCTTCATCTCCTCCTTATTCGTTCCCAGGATTGTGGGCACCTTGTTGTAGGCGCCCGCCTTCACGGCAGCGTAGAAATCAACCGGCTGTACCGTCCCATCGGCGAACCAGCTGGGGAAACGGACCATACCCCGGGAGGGACCTTCCGGATATGTCTCCAGGAATTCCTTCGCGCTCTTCGATTTCAGATACCGGGCGATCTCTTCAGGGGACATCCCTTTCAGTCTGGCCGCAGCGTCGCTTTCATCCGAAGCGGTTCCGTCTTTGAGCAGGAATCTCTTGATGACGGTATCTGCATGCTCCTCCCCCTGGGAAGGGGTCTTTTCCCTGATAACGCCGCTCTCGGAGATGGCACGATGGAAGAGGCCTTGCGCCAGCGGCGACGCGATGAGCGTAATCACGTTCTGCCCGCCCGCCGATTCACCGGCTATGGTCACATTGGCGGGGTCGCCCCCGAAGGTCTTGATATTGGCTTGCACCCAGGACAGGGCCTTGATCAGATCCAGCGTTCCGAAGTTGCCGGAATCGGTCTTCTCGTCACCCTTCTTACCGGTGCGAAGCGCCGGATGGCTGAACCAGCCCATGGGGCCGAGGCGGTAATTGACCGATACGACGACCATGTTTGACCGGTTGGCCAGTATGCTCCCGTCCAGCCATGAGAGGAGGGGCCACTGGACGCTGTTTCCGCCCCCATGGATCCAGAAATAAACGGGAAGCTTGTCATCCCTGGATCTGGGACGCCAGATGTTCAGGTAGAGGCAGTCCTCACTGCCCAGGATAACCTGAGGGGTCGCGCGATTCTCGTCATGATTGTTATACTGGGGGCAAATCTCGCAAAAATCCGAGGCATTGAAGGGCTCCGGCCGATTTTCAGGATCCTGCGGTTCCTTCCAGCGGAGCTGCCCGACGGGGGCCTTCGCGTAGGGGATTCCCTTCCATGAAAGTGTGTTGGTAACCTTGTCGGCCGTACCGATCACAATCCCCTGAGCGGTGGGCCTCTCCAGACTCATCGAATCAAGGGCAATGGCCCTCGCCGTTCCCAGAGAGCCGTTCACGGCCCACAGTATAAACCCGGCGACAACCACGGCAACAAGATTAAACCTTCGATACCCCTTTACAGTGTTTCCTTTTTTCCTCACTACCCTTCCCTCCATCGGTCGTTACCCACAGCAGGGCCGCAGGCTTGAAAATGTGAGCTGTTCAAAGTGGACGAGACGAACCGCCGGTTGCTCTGTCTCAAGCATGACCACAGCGTTCCTATCACTCTGTCTTCCTGAATACCGTCCCGTTGAATGTCGCGACAAGCTCTCCCCCGCTCAATACCTCAATCCGGTACATACCGGTCCGTTTCGTGGCATGCAGCCGCCTGGCTTCAGCCACGACGACGTCACCAACCTGTGGCGCCCTGAGAAAGGACCCGCTCACATCAAGCGCGTACGAGGGGAAATGATCACTGTTGGAAGCGGCGCTGAAGGCGACATCGGCCAGGCTGAAAATAAGGCCCCCATGAACCACGCCGAGAAAGTTGAGCATATCTCTCGTAATGGTCACTGAACAAACGGCACATCCGTCTTCGATCGTATCTATACGGATACCCAGAGAACCGGCGTAGGGTTCACCCCTGATTTTTTCAGTAATGTCAGGATGTTTCATGTATCTCTACCAAAAAAAAAATCGCTCAGGCCCGTTTCCGTCAGTACCATGTGCCAACCGGGACAGATCACCTGCGTTCCTTTTTAAAAAAAACCCCCATTCATACATACGCTACCTCGATAGTACACACGCCACAACACTTGTCAAGGAATTTCGGGAAGCTAGAAGGCAACAGCCCGTTTCTCCGTTTCCTCGTCCCTCGGCCGGCATCTTTGTGCCCATCGCAGCAAATATTCAACACCAATCGGCATCTCAGTGAAAAATCCGTATTTGACATACGGTTGATATGATGATATTTTTTTAGTATTAATGGTGTTTGCCTGTTATGTAGATACGCGGTTGCGTGGGTGTGGACACATCACTTCCAACCAGGAAGGAAAGGACCGGCCTTAATCGACCGAATCGGACGAGGTATTTATCAAACCATGAGTGTGAAGGCACAAAAGAACATACCTGATTCTCCATCAAAATCTCGGGTCTTTATCGTTGGTCCCAATACACTGCAGAACGAGCTTCTGGCACGTTTTCTCGAACAGGAAACGGGGCTTCCGTGTGCCTTCATGACAGAACCCGCCGGGGAGGCCACCACTGCCGACTCTTCCTCTCAATCACTTTTCCTCTTTGATTGCCGAGGGACTGACCTGGGGCTTCTCTGGGCGATGACCGAACGGAATCCGACCATGCATCCCGCCACGTCCTGCATCGCCCTCTTCAACCTCGATGGACAGACGGGGATGGAAAAGGAGATCATGGACCGGGGAGTTCACGGGGTCTTTTACATGGGCGACCCACTGGAGATGTTTCCCCGGGGTGTCAAGGCCATACTGGATGGCGAGATGTGGTATTCCAGAAAGGCCCTTTCCAAACGCATTATGGATCCCGAAAGGAGCAATTCGGCATCGGTTGAAGCCGCCAACATCCTGACCTCCAGGGAAAAAGAGATCCTCGTTCGAGTAGCTTCCGGTGCCAGCAACGAGGAAATAGCGGAAGATCTTTGCATAAGCCCCCATACGGTCAGGACACATATTTACAACATCTACAAAAAGATTAATACGTCGAACCGCCTTCAGACCGTGCTGTGGGTTGCAAAATATCTCTGATATATCAGGACACACCGCATCAGGGCACGAGGTAAGGGAAACAACGAAAAAATATAAGGGGCGGCACCTGTATAGCATATTGTTCGTATGCCGGGGACTGAAAAGATGAGATAGAAATCATACCCTTTTCGTATTGAAGTTCCTCCCAGGAGTTGTTACAGTCGCCCTGAAGCACAAGAAAGATGCCGCCCCAAAGAACGGGTACCAGTTGGGATGCCTGATTTTCAATCAGAGGATGTGCAATGCCTGAATTCGGAAAAAGAAAACTGGAGCGATTTCCCCTGGAGTTGCCCGCCCGCATTTTTGTGGGTTGCGAGGGGGAAGGGGCGGATTGTCTTGACGCTGTCACCTGCGATATTTGCGCAGGCGGTGCCTTCTTCTATACAGACACGCCACTTCCCGTGGGTACCAAGATGGACGTGGACCTGATACTCCCCCTTGATGAGTTGAAGAAAATCAAGGGAAAGAAGGCGAGCATCAAGGTAAAGGGGGCGGTAATTCGTACGGGGGAGAGGGGAATGGCCATAACCTTTGACAAAAAATACCAGATTTCATCGATTCCGGGCTAGAGGGAAGGCCAACGTAACAGGGGCTACCGCGCCCGGAGAGAGAATTTCGACGTATACTGAAAAAGTCGTAGTGAGCACTCTTTTCTAGTACTTTATGCGTAGAGGAAATGGCCTTAAAGAGTAGTAAATATTAAGCCCCCTTTCGTATTGACTTTGGATACATCTCCCACTACACTTCGAGGCAGGATGAGGGGTGAAGTCTAACAAGAATAATCAGAATGCGAGGTGTATTATGAAGACATTTAAAAATGTATCCTTAGTATGTTTGTCAGTCTGCTTTGCTATTTTACTTGCCAGCAGCACTGCAAACGCGACCTTTCTTCAAGTGCCAGGTTGGAGCGGCTCTTATGCAGTTTCAGATCCAGTTACTGGATTTTCCTTTTCCCTAGATTTTGATCTGTCTCAGGATGATGTTGAAGGTATTTATCGCTATCAGTATACAGTCCTTAACATAAACGACGCCACGAACGCTGCATTCCAGACAATCAAAATCGCTTACAGTGGCACAGCAGAAGATTCAGGATATTTTATTGGAACGGGTTTCGACCCAGATGCTGTAAAACTTAAAACCGATGGGTCATTACTTGACCTTGGCACGATATTGCAAGCCACATTTGATGATATGCCCGAAAGTACTAGATCCAATACAATATGGATGACAAGTTATAATCAACCAGCTTTAGATATATTCGCAGGTGAAGGAGAAGGCACTAATTATGTTACAGGCTCTGTGCCAAGTGCGAGCGGCTCACCCGTCCCGGAACCGGGGACGATGCTCCTCCTGGGATTCGGTCTGGCCGGTCTTGCGGGACTGAGCAGAAAAAAGAAGTCAGCGCATAAATAGCAAGAACACTGAACATGTCATCATAGACCTCCCATTCTGAAGCTATACCTGAGCGGCGGTCCCGCGTGCGGCCCGCCGCTCTTATCTGTACCGGATTGGGACCATCCGGTACATGCCCCCGGCTATCTCGACATCGAGAAATCTCGAAAGCTAGAAATTCACGAACTGTCTCTTGGCGTCCATCACCTTGGCCAGATACCTCCGCGCCTCCTCCTTGGAAAGCTGCGTCCGGAGGATTGTGAACACCTGAAGGGGGGCAAGGGCATTGATCCGGTCCTGTGCCCGGTCCCTGTCGGGATCGAAGGTGCGCAGAACATCCCCAGCCCCGGCGTTATAGGCCGCGATAACGCAGTACTCCTTCGATACAGGGTCTTGAATATCGCTCAGATATTTGTCCTGAAGGAGATGCAGGTAGGCGGTCCCGTATCGGATATTGTTTTCGGGGATCATGAGAAATCCCCGTAAGGGGAGGCCTTCGGCATTGTTCAAGAATTGGTGAACATCCTGTCCGGCGGTCGCGGGGACAACCTGCATCAGTCCGAAGGCCGGGGCATGGCTCACCGCGTACGGGTTAAAATCGCTCTCGGTCTTGATAATGGCATAGATGAGGTTCCTGCTGACGGAAAAATCCTTCGAGAAGCGTTCGACGAGAGGCCGGTATTTCAGGGCCCGCACCTCGTGGTGATCCGTGACCATCGGGATAACGACATACCGTATCTCCTTCTCCCCATCGCCGGTCTTGATCTGCCGGGTGCGAAGTCTGTTTTGAATAAGGTAGTCGGCAAAGACCCCCGCCCGCCAGGACCACCGGATCTCTGTGCCCTGGTGGTCAATAACCTCACCATAGAGGAACGGCATCTTACCCAGCCTGACGGTACGGGCGGAGTAGATATCCACGGCCCGGGGATCATCGGGGGTAAGGAGGGTGGTGACAATGGCGTTCTTCAGGCTTTTCAGGGGGTTCTCCAGGTCGAGCGTCTCGACGGTGATCTGACCCCTGTCAAAGTCGACCGAGGCGCGGGAAAGGTAGTTCTGCGTGTATTTGACGTACTCCCTGGGTGTGGGTTCTTTTATCTCTTC
>Ga0075123_10000221_pt1 | contig 29721 bp, 31 predicted proteins | sample AntAceMetag02UKX_FD_69808 | JGI IMG/M metagenome (GOLD analysis project Ga0075123, IMG submission 69808) | Saline lake microbial communities from Ace Lake, Antarctica - Antarctic Ace Lake Metagenome 02UKX | ecosystem: Environmental > Aquatic > Non-marine Saline and Alkaline > Saline | place... | reverse complement strand
TTTTAAATGTCAATAAAAATTTTCAATATTTGAAAATATTACGCGTTGAAAAACGATTTTTTTTAAGGAGGTCTAAAAATTGAAATAAAAAGTTACATTAAAATAATGAAAAGTTATCTACTATTACAGGTATGAAAAAATATACATAATTTTAAATATTAGAATTTAGAAACAAAGATTAATCGTACTAATTCTAGTTATAAATTATATTTTTTAATTTTATACCTCATTGTCCGTAAACTAATTTTTAAATCTTTAGCCGCGGCTGATTTATTACCACCAGCTCTATCGATGGCATCTTTTATGATCATTCTTTCCGCGTACTCCATTTTTTTACGGAAGGTTTTATCTTTTTTCTCGCCAAAAAGTTTTTTGTTCAACTCCTGGTTATGATCAGAATATATTGTTAGAGGTAAAAATTCAGGAAGAACAACATCTCCCTCGCCAAGCACAATGGCATTTTCGACAGCATTTTCTAACTCCCGAACATTCCCGGGCCACTCATAGTCCATGCAAAGCGCTAACGCTTCTTCAGATATTTTCATCAATGGTCTGTTATTTTCCTGGCAGCATTCTCTTACAAAATGTTCTAATAATAGCGGAATGTCATCCTTCCTTTCACGCAGAGGCGGTATTAAAATTGGAATAACATTTAGCCGAAAATATAAATCATCACGAAAAGTTCCTTCTTCTAAAGCTTTTTCCAAATTTCTATTTGTCGCTGTTATCACTCTAACATCCACTGGTATCGATTCAGTCCCGCCAAGATGAGTGATCTCTTTTTCTTGAAGTACTCTCAATAATTTTGTTTGTACGCTTTCCGTAATATCTCCAATTTCATCAAGAAAGATCGTGCCGCCTTCAGCGAGTTCAAACCTGCCCTTTTTGTTGGAAACGGCGCCTGTGAAAGCTCCTTTTTCGTAGCCGAACAACTCGCTTTCCAGTAAAGTTTCCGGCAAAGATGCACAACTAATTTCTAACAGTAATTTATCAGCACGAGTACTGTTGTAATGAATAGCACGGGCAACTAATTCTTTACCTACGCCGCTTTCCCCGCGAATTAAAACTGTGGACTGCGATCGGGACACCTTCTCAATTTTTCTAAAAATTTCTTGAATACCTTTGCTGGAACCTATTATATTATCAAATCTGTATGACCGTTTTATTTTTTCGCGAAGTTCAATATTTTCATCAATAATTTGTTTTTCCTGAACAGCTTTTTTAATCGTCAGAAACAATTCATCTAAATTGAGTGGTTTTGTAAGATACTCATACACTCCCTTTTTCATCGCATCAACCGCGTCTTTTACTGAGCTGTACGCGGTCATGACAATTGTTTTCATTTCGGAACTATAAGGAAGCGATTTTTCGTACAGTTCCAAACCGTCTATGCCGGGCATTCGTAAATCAGTCAGCATCAGGTCAAATTGTTCCTGCTCAAGAAGGCGAAGCGCCTTTTTTCCTGATTTAACTCCGGTCGTTTCATATCCCTCATCTTTAATTATCTCGACAAGTCCGGAAAGTGTGTTTAAATCATCTTCAACAATGAGTATTCGAGCCATGTTATTCCCTTATTAATTAATTTGCAAACTATAATGAAAAAAATTCCAAATCACAAGGACAAAATAACAAATAAATCACAAAATTCAATAAACAAAACATTTTAATTTCCGCAGCGATTTTGTAATTTTAATATCTTTATCACAGCTTGAAAAGCTTCTAAAAATCTATCTAAATCAGCTTCGTCAATATTAATTAGATGTCCTATTCTGATTACTTTATTAGCAAGCTTCCCCTGTCCCCTGGAGACTAAAATATTAAATTGATCTTTAAGAACAGACAGGATTTGCTCGCAGCAGTCAAGACGATCTATTTTAAAAACAGTAAGTGAATTTGCCGGCGCATCAGGAAAAATTTTCAAGCCAAGACTGCAAATTTTATTTCGAAAATTTCCTGCTATTTGCTGTCGCTGTTTCCAGATGTTTCCCAACCCTTTTCTCCTGATTTCCTGCAGCACAAAATCAGCAGCCAGGATTAAAGGAATAGCCGGCGTAAATGCAGAGCCCTGTCCCGCGTTGAATGATTGACGCGCACGGATAAAATCAAAGTAAAGTCTCGGCATTTTTGCCTGTTCTGCATATCTCCAGGCTTTGCTGCTTAACGATACCATCGCTAATCCCGGGGGCAGTCCTAATCCTTTTTGTGAAGCCGTAATGGCAACATCGATGCCCCATTCATCTACTTTTAAGGGAATAACAGCAGCCGAAGATATTGCATCAACAACTATTAAAGCTGAACAATATTTACGAATTTCCGGAACGATTATTTCTAAATTTGTCAGCGCTCCGGTCGAGGTTTCACAATGGGTGAGAAAGATACCTTTCAGCGAAGTCAAGTTTTGCAATTTTTGTGTTATTTGGTCAACAGTAACACTTTTGCCCCAGGGAATTTTTAACGTTTCAACATCGAGATTGAATTTGTTTGCGATCAACGACCAACGCTCACTAAACTTACCATTTTCGATTACTAAAATGCTATCGCCCGGACTGAACAAATTTGTAATAGCCGCTTCCATGCCGCCGGTGCCACTGGCAGTTAAAATGAGAACATCATTTTTTGTTTGAAACAGATATTTTAATCCATCGGTTAAATGCTGATAGACTTGAATAAACTCGTCGCAGCGGTGATAAGTCATGGATTGATTTAATATTGTTTTTACTTTATCCGAAATGGGGGTTGGCCCGGCAGTTAAAAGTAAATATTCTTTCATGTTTTTTTCATATTGAGTTTTCAAATAGTTGGCTGATGGATGTTAAAATTTCATATTTTCCCTGTTTGTTAACAGTGGAGAATGGAATAATTCCAGTCAAGCCAAAATTTTGAGCTTCCTGTTCAATGATTTTTAATAGATGCCCTCTTTTGCTTTTTGGAAGTTTATCAGTTTTGGTCGCAATCAATAAAGCAGGCAGTTTTAAATGATGAATCCAGGTCAACATTTCCTGGTCCAATTTAGTGATACCGTGTCGGCTGTCAATAATCTGAACGACACCTTTCAGATGTTTGTTTGCAGTAATGTATGATTCGATTAATTTTTGCCAGCTTCTGCTCTCAGCTCGAGACACTTTTGCGAATCCATAGCCAGGCAGATCAACAAAGTAAAAGTTATCATTGATAGTATAATAATTGAGTAAACGTGTTTTTCCGGGAGTAGAACTTGTCAATGCCAATTTTTTTCGATTTAACAGGCAATTGATAAGACTGGACTTGCCGACGTTTGAGCGACCGGAAAATGCAATCTCTGGCAACCCATCAGAAGGAAGTTGATTTAGTTTCGCGTAACTGCCTTTAAAATTTGCTGAAAAAATTTTCATTTGAGTTAACGTAAAATAGCTATTATTATTTTTTACAAGGAGTAGAAATAGAGCCAGGCTATCCAAAAAAAATCTTCCCAAAAACTTAAATTATAATTTTATGGGAAGATTCATTTAAAAATAATCAAATTGAAACGTAGTTACTGTTATGCTGTTTTTTTGATCTTCTTATAAATAAGCAAGGGTTCCCTTTTCTTCTCAACAACATCTTTTGTTATTAGACATTTTGATACATCTACCATATCCGGCAACTGGAACATAATATCTAACATGATCTCTTCCATTATTGCTCTTAATGAGCGAGCCCCTGTTTTATGTTTTATAGCTTCTTTAACTATTGCTTTTAATGCAGGCGTTTCAAATTCTAACTCAACATTATCCAATTCAAATAATTTTTTATATTGTTTGGTAAGAGCGTTTTTAGGCTCAATCAAAATTGTATATAAAGCATCAGCATTTAATTCATCAAAAATACATCCAACCGGCAATCTGCCAATTAATTCAGGAATAAGACCATATTTCAGCAGGTCTTCAGGTTGGACGTGTCTTAGCAATTCACCGATGTTTTTGTCTTTATCGTTCTGCAATTCAGCGCCGAACCCAACACCTTTTCTGCCAATTCTGTTGCCGATTATTTTATCCAGTCCATCAAAAGCGCCGCCACAGATGAAAAGAATATTTTTAGTATTAATATTGATTAAATTTTGTTCAGGATGCTTACGTCCGCCCTTTGGAGGCACCGATGCGATGGTACCTTCAAGTATTTTGAGCAAACCCTGCTGAACTCCCTCGCCAGAAACATCGCGGGTAATCGAAGGGTTGCCGGATTTTCGAGTAATTTTATCAATCTCATCGATATAAATGATGCCGCGCTCTGCCAGTTCAACATCATAGTCTGCAGCCTGAAGCAATCGAACCAAAATGTTTTCAACATCTTCTCCAACATAACCGGCTTCTGTGAGAGTGGTAGCATCAGCAATAGTAAAAGGGACCTGAAGAAATCGTGCCAAAGTCTGCGCCAGAAATGTTTTGCCGGTTCCTGTTGGTCCGACCAATAAAATATTGCTTTTCTCAAGCTCAACTTCATCTTGAACCAGATCGGCAGTTTCAACACGTTTGTAGTGGTTATAAACTGCAACAGACACTATTTTTTTAGCGCTTTCCTGCCCGATGACGTAGGAATCTAATTCTTTTTTAATCTCAAGGGGAGTTCTTATTTTATTTTTTGCAACAAGTGCGCGGCGGCTCATATCTTCTCTAATTATTTCTCCAGCGCTTTTTACGCATTCATTACAAATATAAACATCCGGCCCGGTTACAATACAATCAACCTGATTTGAATTCTTTCCACAAAATGAACAGATGAATAGTCTTTCGCGGCGTTTTTTAAAGTTATCCATAACAGCCTCTAATATTTGGAAGAAGTTAGTGTTTTTTAGTTGCTTTTCTGCTTTTCAATATTTCATCGACAATGCCGTATTTTTGGGCTTCTTCGGCTGCCATAAAAAAATTGCGATCAGAATCTTTTGCTATTTTAGTGATACTTTGTTCAGTGTGTTTTGATAGAATCTTATTTAATTCTTCACGGATATTCAAAATTTCGCGAGCTTGAATTTCAATATCAGCAGCCATTCCTTGAGTGCCGCCTAATGGCTGGTGGATCATAACTCTCGAATGTGGTAATGCAGATCTTTTGCCCTTAGTGCCAGCAGCAAGTAAAACTGCCGCCATACTTGATGCCTGTCCTAAACAGATTGTTGCCACATCCGGCTTAATATATTGCATTGTGTCATATATTCCAAGACCTGAAGTAACGTATCCGCCAGGGCTGTTTATGTACATAAAAACATCTTTTTCCGGATCATCCGCTTCTAAAAATAACAGCTGAGCAATCGCTAAACTGGAGATTGCGTCATCTATCGGCGATCCAATAAAAATTATTCTTTCTTTTAATAATCGTGAAAATATATCATAAGCTCGTTCTCCGCGTCCTGTCTGCTCGATGACAATTGGTACTAAGCTCATATAAGACCTCTTTGTTTGTGTTTTTTTAATTACTGCTGAATTAATTCTCCTGTTTTTTTCAAATCCTGATAAGTAACAATCTTTTCCGTTATTTTGGAATTATCAGTGAGAAAATTCATTATCTTTTGGTCATTAAGTTCTCGTTTAAGCCGCTCAAGCTGCTTTTTGTTTTTATAGGCGTTGCGAACCTTTACTGCATCTTTGCCGGCATTTTTTACCAACTCCTCGATGTATTTTTCTACATCTGCATCTTCAACCGTTATGTCTTCTAATTCAGATATTTTGTCTCTGATCAACATCCATTTTAAATTCCAAATCGCATCACTCCGGTATTTTTCTTTAATTTCATTTTCAGCCACATCTTTTTTATCTTCTGCTTTCATATTTTTGATAAAAGCATTCAGAAAATCCTCAATCATAAAATCAGGCAGATCAATTAGATTGTTTTTAATGAGTTGATCCATGAGTTTATTGTGAAATTTTTGTTCATCGCCAGCTTGCGATTGTTTTTCAATATTTTCACGAATAGTATCTTTTAATGAATCAAGATTCTCGTAATCACCAAGATCTTTGGCGAATTCATCGTCCAATTCAGGAAGATTTTTTTCCTTAACTTCTTTTACGCTTACCGAATAATATTCATTCTTATCTTCTTCGTTTTCTGGCGCGGGCACAGTTAATTGTTTTTTATCGCCGGGCTTAGTGCCCAATAACTGATTAATAATATTTCTTTCAACATTATCGCCGCCCAACTGAAAATAGCGGTTTTCATATTTTTCTCCGATTAACGGATGTCCAGCACTATCAGTTTTTTGCAGATCAGCAACTATATAATGCCCTTCTTTTGCCTCAGTTTCAATATTGTTCATTGTCGCATTTTGTCCACGCAAGTTTTCTAATGAAAAATTAATATCATCATCAGTAACTTTATAGATTTCCTTTTCAACAATCAACCCTTTATATTTCGTTAATGAAATGTCGGGTTCAACTCTAATGATTGCTTTAAATGTTAATCCATCGTTCTTATTGTAATCAAGCGATTCAACTTTTTGTAAATCATGAAATTTAATCTTGTGCTCATCAATTACATCCTGAAGGTAAGCAGTTACAGAATCCTCTGCAACTTCCCTTTCAATTTTTGTGCCAAAAACTTTTTTAATTAAATCAAGAGGCACTTTCCCTTTACGAAAACCTTCTAATTGAATTGTTTTTTTATACTTGTTGTAATAGTCATTAAATTTAGGCTTCAATTCATCATAAGCGACATTAACTTCAATGGCTTTTTCATATTGTTCTTGATCAAAAATATTTACTTCCATTGATTTCTCCTCTACTACTACAAAATTATAATATTCAATAAAAATTTTAGTGCGAGAGGGGGGAGTCGAACCCCCACATCGAAAAGATACTAGATCCTAAGTCTAGCGCGTCTGCCATTTCCGCCACTCTCGCATTATAGAATTTTTAAATATAAAAAAATCTCGTGCAAATGTCAATGTTTTTTTTAAAGTTGTAAAAATTTAATTTGTCCTTTTCAATGTTAATTAATTGAAAAAGTTCCTTTCATGTTGAAATTAGCCAATAAATTAAACTTGATTTTTAACTGTGTATTTAATATATTATAGTCAATTTTTAAATCTTATGGTTTAAGTGGATCAGACGTCGCAATTAGCGTGCCGATTGAAAGGTTAATTGAAATCCAATTTTCTGGAATTAATGGAGGAGAATGAATGAGAATAAAAGTGAATAAATCTGCCTGTACCGGATGCCGACTCTGTCTGCAAATATGTACAATTTATCATTTTGATGAAATAAACCCTCGTAAAGCAGCGCTTCGGATTGAAGCAAAATTTCCTGAACCAGGGACTTTTAAGCCGGTTGTTTGTACTCAATGCGGTAAGTGCGCCGAAGCATGTCCTGAAGGAGCGATTAACGAAAAGGGCGGAATTTATTATGTTGATAAGGAAAAATGTACGGGATGTTGGGAGTGTATAAAAGCCTGCCCCTTTGATGTCATGTTTGTACATGAAGATGTGCCCTACCCTATTAAATGTGATTATTGTTGGAAGTGTACCGAGGTTTGTAATACCGGGGCGTTGGTGAGGGTGGATTGATCCGATTGCTTCCAATAAGTTGATTAAAAAAATTTTGAAAAGCAATAAACTTTAAACCAGGAGATAAATTATGCACGGTTTTGCCGGACAAACGATTCGAATAAATTTAAAAACTAAAAAAATTAATAAATCACGGTTGCCCGAAGATTTAGCTCGTGAATGGCTCGGTGCCAGGGGAATGGTGGCTAAAATTTTATACGATGAAGTACCGCGTGATGCGGATCCGTTAGGACCTAAAAACAAATTAATCATTGCGCCAGGTGTGCTCACAGGCACCTTTGTCGCTGCAGGTTCCAAATGCGGATTCGGAGCAATCTCGCCCGCCACAAACGGTCATGCCGACTCCAGCGTTGGAGGGCATCTCGGACCTGAACTAAAGTTTGCTGGCTACGATTTAATTGTCTTTGAAGATATTTCACCAGAGCCGGTTTTCCTTTACATTGAAGACGATAAAATCGAGTTAAGGTCAGCCGAACATCTCTGGGGAAAAGGCTCTATTGATACTGAAAGTCAATTGAAAGATGAATTGGGTGAAGATTTTGAAATCGCCACTATCGGACCAGCAGGAGAAAACGGCGTTGTTTTTTCCTGTATTACGCACGATTTTGGACGTAATGCCGGTCGCTGCGGAGTAGGCGCTGTAATGGGATCAAAACGAATTAAAGCAATCGCTGTGAAAGGCACAAAGTCGCTTCCTGTTCACGATTTGAAATCACTGACTAAACAGACCGAAGCCATTATTCAGCGAACCAAATCTCATCCCAATATGGCGCCGTGGCAGAAATACGGAACGGCATTGTTTGTCGGCTGGTCAAATGAGCAAGCTGTTTTTCCTGCGAAAAACTTCCAATCATCCTATTACGAAGACTGGCAAACTATTGACGGCGAAAAACTTGTCGAAGAGTGCGTTATAACGGACAAGGCTTGTTTTGGCTGCTGGATGAATTGCGGAAAATATTCAAAAGCAAAAACAAAACACGGAGATATTTATATTGAAGGACCTGAATACGAAACCATCGCTCTCATCGGCGGCAGTTGTGCCATGACAAGCATTCACGATGTAACTTATGCCAATTATCTGTGCGATAACCTGGGAATGGACACGATCAGTGGCGGCAGTGTGGTAGCTTTTGCAATGGAGTGCTACGAAAAGGGAATTATCACAAAAGATGATCTGGAAGGCAGGGAATTGCGCTGGGGCAATATTGACGATTTTGAATACGTTTTGAGAAAAATAGCTTATAAAGAAGGTATCGGAAAAATTTTAGCAAAAGGTACTAAAGGCGCTGCTGAAGAATTGGGTCAAAATTCAATCAAATTTGCCATGCAGCAAAAAGGACTGGAAAGCAGTGGTTATGAATCTCGTTGGGCGCCTTCGATGCTATTATCATTTATGACTGCTGATATCGGCGCTCACCACAATCGCAGTTGGTCAATTACTGTTGATCTGGAATTAGGTCGCGATAAAATTAAAGAAAAAGCGCCCGTGGTTATTTATCTCCAGCATATCAGACCACTTTATGACATGTTAAGCATTTGCCGCTTATTCTGGGGAGAATTAGATGTTAATCCTGAAGAGTATGTTGAATCGCTAAATTATGTTACAGGCTGGAATACAACCGAAGAAGAATTGATGCGCATTTCTGAAAAAGTATGGAATCTTACCCGTGCTCATTATATCCAGAGAAATGGCGGACCGGGACGAAATCACGATATACCACCGGCGCGCTATTATGAAGAGGAGATTCCCTCCGGTCCTGCAAAAGGGAAAAGACTAACGCTCGAACAAATAAACTTAATGTTGGATGAATATTACGCTGGCAGAGGATGGGATAACAAAGGAAATCCAACAGCGGAAATTCTTGAAGATTTAGGGTTGGATCACGTTGTTGAAGACTTGAAGAAAATCGGACAACTCGGAGAACCTCTGCCTAACGGTATTCCAAAAGTCCGTGGTTATAAGCTAAAACCAAGAGCAATGTAGCGATCATAAATACCAAATCTCAAATGACAAATAACAAACAATCTCCAAAAATCCAAATTACAAACCTGTTTAAGTTATTTGAATTTGGAATTTGAGATTTATTTGTTATTTGGTACTTGATATTTGGGATTTCTATTAATGAACTGGATAAGGTTAGATGATAATATATTTGAAGTCTGGCGGCAAATTAAGGGAGAAGCTAAAACCAGATATCGATGAATATACTCGAAAAGTAGAAGTTGAAAACAATAAGTCATTAAGAGAAATATTGAAGGAATTAGAAATCCCAACTGAGTTGGTAGCTTTTGCTTTTTTGGATGGAGCGTTAAAACGACTGGATTACCGACCGCTTGAAGGACAGGCGATAACATTGCAGCCGCCTGTTTCTGGCGGTTGATATTCTGTAATTTGAATTCTAAATTAATGTTAATTTTTACCGCTAATAAATGCACCAAACAGGACATTTGCATCGATTACATATTTCTGTTTCATGCAATATCATTCAGATGTTTATCTTTATATTTTTGCCATGCTTCTTTTCGAGCTTCTTCCAATTCCCTTTTATGATCAATACTGGATTTTGGAATAGCTCATGTTATTTTCTCCGCTAAATAACGCAATTTCAGAAGAGACAATTGGCGTTCCATAAAATCTTTTACAGTTTTTGTGCCATTTTTTTCAACTAACATATCATCAATTTCTAACTGAATAACGGGCATGATATCTCCAAAATAAACATTAACTATTAAATATAACAAACAAAAACTCCTTTATCAATAATACAAAAATTTTAACAACTTGTTAACAAAAAATTATTTAAAAATAAAATTGTTGATAAAATTAGCTCCACTTTGAAATTGGTGTAATTTTAAAAAATCAACCTTGAATATCAAATTTTTTTTTCTTACATTATATTTCCAACAATAAAAGCAAAACGTGATAATGTTTTTTAATGGAGCAAATATGATTAGAGAAAATGTAATAGAAATATTATCGTCACTGCCCAGTGATGTGCAATTGGTTGCCGCCGCTAAAACAAGAACACTCGAAGAAGTCGAGCGGGCAATCGAGGCGGGCATTACAGTATTGGGTTATAATTATCTGCAGGAAGCAGAACAGATTTACCAGGGAATAGGAGATAAAGTTAAATGGCACATGATTGGGCATCTGCAAAAAAATAAGGCGAAAAAGGCAGTTCAACTGTTTGACATGATTGAGACAATCGATTCTTTTAAATTAGCCGAAGCTGTAAATCGTTTTTGTGAAGAAGCGGATAAAATTATGCCAATTTTAATTGAAATCAACAGCGGGAGGGAGCCGAATAAAAACGGTGTGTTTCCCGAAGAAGTTGATGCGTTGGTAAAACAGATTAGCAATTTGGCAAATATCAAAGTGCAGGGCTTAATGACAATGGGGCCCTATTCTGGCGATCCTGTAGATGCTCGTCCCTATTTTAAAGCTACCAAAGAAGCTTTCAACCGCTTGAGTCAGACCAACATTCCCAACGTGGAAATGAAATATCTTTCTATGGGAATGAGTAACAGTTATCTTGTAGCAATTGAAGAAGGAGCAAATTTGGTTCGGATTGGAACGCTGCTTTTTGGTGATAGGTGATGATTGGTGAGCGGTGAATGGTTAATAGTAGCAGCAAGTCGAGTTAAGGATTTTAAAATAATTTTGAATATCAATGGAGTGAACAATCCATAGCCGTCAAGCTAAGAGAAAAAAAGGTTATTATCGTTGACAATCCGACAAAAAGATGGCGGACGTTTCGTTATCAATTTTCAATTCTCAATAGACAATTTTTTTTGTTTGTTATTATCTAAATTAAAATAATTAAGAAAGCTGGTGAAAATGAAACAAGAAGCAGCAAAACCAATTGCATTTACTTATGAATGTATTCCCTGCGCCATGGGAAGTTTGATTACGCTTTTTAAAAAAGGAATGGTGCCTGAAGATAAACAGGATCTTATATTCCGCACCTTATTGAAATATTTCAGTGAGCTGAATTATAAGCAGTCGCCACCTGAAATTGGTCAGCAGATGCACCAAATTATCAAAAATCTTTTGAACAATCCAGATCCTTATGCTGAAATCAAAATTAAATTTAATCGTCTGCTGCTCGATCTGTATCCTGAACTTAAAAAACGAATTACAGAAGCTGAGGATCCTTTTGGCTTTGCTTTAAGGTTAGCAATTGCTGGTAATGTAATTGATTTTGGTCCGAACAATAAATTTGATATTCATGATACGATAAAAAAAGCAAAATCGGTCAATTTGGCAGTCAATAATTCACAAGAATTGAAAAGGTCAATTGCCCGGTCAAAGACTTTGCTCTACCTGGGAGACAATGCTGGTGAAGTTGTGATGGATCGTTTGTTTTTGGAAACCATCAATCATTCTAATGTCTATTTTGCTGTCCGCGGTGCACCGATTATTAATGACATCACTGAAGCAGATGCCAAATTTGTTGGTATGAATAAAATCGCCAAAATCATTTCCAATGGAGATGATGCGCCAGGGACAATTTTGAAAAACACTTCGGATGAATTCAGAGAAATATTTGAAAGCGCTGATTTGATCATTTCCAAAGGACAGGGAAATTACGAAAGCTTATCTAACTGTCAAAAAAATATATTTTTTATTTTGATGGCAAAGTGCGACCATGTGGCGAAACATCTCGGATGTAAAAAGGGAGATTTTGTAGTTAAAGGAAATCCAAATTGATATTTGTGCATCTAATTTTAATTAGATTGAAGCTAATAGCAAAAACTTATCGTTTAGTAATTGAGGAAAGGAAAGCTATAAATGCCAACGTATGATTACAAATGCAAAAAATGCGGGAACAAATTTGAATTGTTCAGAAGTATTCAGGATGAATCTACGGTAACCTGCCCTGTTTGCGGATATTGTTATTGGTAAGGGATCTGGTGTCATATTTAAAGGAAGCGGATTTTATTTAACTGATTATAAACACAAACATGTTGTTTCATGATTTTAGAGGACAAATAAAATGAATGAATCAAAAGTAGAAGTAACAGGATTTGAAGCTAGGCACTATGACACACTAATGAATGTTTTATCCATGGGCAGTTATGTCCCATTTATCAAAAAAGCAATTTCTAAAATGGATATTCAGCCTAATGACCGTATTTTAGATTTGGGAGGCGGCACTGGCAGGAATAGTTGTTTAATGGCAAAATATCTTGGAGATAAAGGCAGCATTGTTGGGCTTGATATTGGAAAAGAAATGATTGAGCAATTTGAAAAAAAATGTGAAAAATATCCAAATGTAGAAATACAGAACCTTCGAATCGATGAACCCTTACCGTTTGAAAATGAATTTGACAAAGCGCTGTTGTCTTTTGTGTTTCATGGTTTTCCAGATGACAAGAAAAAAAATATTGTGGATAATGTAAAGAAAGCGCTAAAGCCTGGCGGAGCGCTTTACATTTTAGATTACAACGAATTTGATCTTGATAAAAAACCGTTAATATTTCGTTCGGTTTTTAAAAAATTTGAATGTCCTTTAGCACTAGATTATTTAAAAGTTGATTGGAAAAAAAGATTCACTGATTGGGGATTTGAACGATTTCAAGAAGATTATTTTTATTTAAAAATAGTGAGGTTGTTGAAAGCGGAAGTTGGTACAAATAAATAGGGAAATTACAAAAGTCGGAAATTACATACAGAGCTAAAAAATTCTATTATAAATGCTATATAAACAGAAACTGTTACAGATTGCGCATGCCAGATCAGGTTAATATATAGCCTTTTCCCTTTTTATGTTTTTCTCCCACAGAATTAGAACTCCCGCAGAAAATAAATTATAAAAAAAATTACCAGAAAATTATCGCTGAAATATTTCCATGGCACTCATTTAATTCATTTTGGCAAAGGGATTAAACAGTTATGGACAAAAAAGTTAAACCATTAGTTTATAAATTAGCCTGGGTGTTCTTTTTCGCAGTGTGGATGGCGTACCTGGAATCGGCTGTCGTTGTTTATTTAAGAGAGATTTATTATCCCGAAGGATTCTCGTTTCCCATTAAACTCATCCCTACACCAACGGCATTAATCGAGTTAGGCAGGGAAGCAGCGACTATTTTTATGATGTTAGCCGTTGCTTTTATCGCTGCTAAAAAAACCTGGACGCGCATGGCTTATTTTATGTTCTGTTTTGCCGTTTGGGACACTTGGTATTATGCCTGGTTAAAAATTTTTCTCAACTGGCCAGAATCGCTATTAACCTGGGATTTGTTATTTCTTATTCCCGTACCTTGGGCAGCTCCTGTATTAGCACCAGTTATTGTTTCGCTATCTTTGATAACAGGTGCGTTAGTTATTTTATACATGGAAGACAGGGGGATAACATTTCAATTAACAAAATGGGAGTGGATAATTTTAGTTGTCGCTCCAATTTTAATTTTTATTTCATTTGTTTTGGAAGCTCCAAAAGTGTTGGCACCTTCACTCCCCACTGTTTACCATTGGGAATTATTTATTCTCGGTGAAATAATTGGAGTTTTTATATTAATAAAATCGGTTAAACGGTTAAAGAAAAAATTATAAAAAAAGCAAATCATGAAAACCAAAATCTCAGCTAAAATCGAAACATTAAAATATTCGATTAAAGCTGCCTTTGTATTATCAGATGATGCTGAAATTGTGATTGAAGAAATTACTGACAACAATACCAACCTTCAAGTAATAACCAGAATATCAATCCAAACAGATACTGCGGGTATTAAAAAATAAAAAATTTTTGAGCCAATATCAAAAATAAAGCGCATCGAAATCTATCGGCTGGCATCTAAAGAAACGACCAGAAAAAGTGAGCAGCATACGGTACTGGGAAAAGTGATCAGGTTTTTTGCCTGGTGGTTTGGATTTTCCAGTCTATATGCCATGTTTGCTGTTTGCCCGTTTTGCGGACAGGTTGGCTGCCCGATTGGCGCTGGCAACGCTGGGATTGTCGGTGGCTTTTTTGCGTTGCTGTTGCAAGATTGGAAATCATTAATCAGATATTTGTCAGCTAAATTTTTTAGAAGAACTAATAAATTAAAAAAATCAGAAACAATGTAATTAAACGAAAGGAAAGGATTATGCCAGAACATTTAACAAAACAAAAGTTTTTGGATAAAGTATTTAATTATGAAAAAAACAAAGAATGGAAATTTGAAGGCGAACTGCCATGTTTAATTGATTTTTATGCTGACTGGTGTGCTCCCTGCAAAATGGTGGCGCCGATAATGGAAGAGCTTTCCGAAGAGTACAAAGGCAAAGTAAATTTTTATAAAATTAACACAGAAAATGAACAAGAATTGGCAGGCGCTTTTGGAATTAGCAGCATCCCTTCATTGTTATTTATTCCAAAAGAAGGACAGCCTCAAATGGCAGTTGGAGCGCTTCCTAAAGAAACTATGGTAAAAGTTATTGAAGATGAACTTTTAGTTTCCAGGGCTGAAACCAACTAATTTTATTTTTTTGATAAAAAATATTTGCTTTGAAATATTGGTTTAATGAACAAAATGAGATTAGCATACGGAGAGAATTAGTATGGAACAAAAAAAAGCTCAGCCAAGGGTGGTGATTTTTTCAACGCCAACATGTTCCTGGTGTTCCAGTGTGAAAAGTTACTTGCGCCAAAAACACATTCGCTTCAGAGACGTTGATGTCTCTCGGGATGCCAGCGCTGCTCGAGATCTTGCCCGACGAGGGCACAGGGGGGTTCCTGTAATTTTTATTGGAAGCAGAACAATTGTCGGCTTCAATAAACCTGAAATTAACAAATTGTTAGGTATAAGATGAGTAATAAATAAATTATGGAGATTTTATCATGGAATTACAACCAATGGATGACCGCGTTATTGTGGAAAGAATTGATGAAGAGACCAAATCTGGCACTATTATTATTCCTGATACAGCAAAAGAGAAACCAAGACTTGGCAAAGTAATTGCTGTCGGGACTGATGAAGATTTGCAGGAACAAATAAAAGTCAACGATAAAATATTGTACGGGAAATATGTTGGTGATGAAATAAAATTTGAAGGAAAAGAATTTCTAATTGTTCAAAGACCTGATATTCTGGCAATTGTTAAATAGCAGCTATTTGTAAAGACGGACTGGCAAAAAAATTGTCAGTCCGTTTTGATTATATGCAAACATTTTTTATTCGTGAATACGATTTTGTGATATAATTGAAACAAATTGTTGATATTGTACATTAAAATAAGAAGTGACAAAAGGAGACAGGAATAGCTGTTCCAACGATAATGACTTTGCTGGAAACTATTCTTACTAAAGCTATTTGGTTAAAAAGATGGTAACTATTCAGGTAAAAACAAATAAGCCACAAAAGATCACAGAGATTATTTAAATAATAAGTCAGTTCATAATGTTTCAATAAAATAAATTTTGTTGTTAATATCAACATTTAACTTCTTTGGAATTAGTTTATACAATAATGATTTAAAAATATCAAATTGTAAGGCCTGTATTGTTAATTTATACACTTTCAGCAGGGGACATAATTGATTGTTTTTTTTCTTTTCTTTTTGAATTCTTTCTCTGTGTCCTCGGTGGATCGTATATTAAAAGTGTTTATGTGAAACATCCCAAAAATATTTTGAGATGAAAATTTTCTAAATTGCAACGGTGCTAACAGATAATTAACCTTAATTTAAGAGGAAACAATGAAAACTAAAAAAATTATTCAACAGCTGTTTTCCCTTGCTGGGGTGAAAATCAATGGCGATAATCCCTGGGACATCCAGGTACATGATGAAAGATTGTATCAACGTATATTAAGCAGTTCTGCCCTTGGATTTGGAGAATCCTATATGGATGGCCGATGGGATTGCCAGGCGCTCGACGAGTTAATTAATCGAATTCTCAAAGTCAGGCTTGACCAGAAAGTTACAGGAAATTGGAAAATACTCTTGCACGGGTTAAAAGCGAAGTTATTTAATCGGCAGAAAATATCAAGAGCATCCCAGGTTGGCGAGCAGCATTATGACCTGGGCAACGATTTGTATCAAGCAATGCTCGACAAACGAATGAACTACACCTGTGGCTATTGGAAAAATGCCAACAGTCTTGATGAGGCTCAAGAGGCGAAATTAGAACTAATTTGCAAAAAAATCAACCTAAAACCTGGTATGACCGTTCTGGAATTAGGTTGCGGATGGGGAAGTTTTGCAAAATACGCGGCTGAAAAATATGGCGTCTCTGTTGTTGGGTTGAATGTTTCCAAACAGCAGGTTGAACTGGGCAGAGAATTATGTACAGGCTTGCCTGTTGAATTACGGCTTCAAGATTACCGTAATGCTGAAGAAAAATATGACAGAGTTATCTCTATCGGAATTTTGGAACATGTCGGTTATAAAAATTACCGCACTTACATGGAAGTTGTAAACCGATGTTTGAAAGATGATGGTATTGCTTTCATCCACACGATTGGTGAAAATTTCAGCACAACCCATGCAAACGCTTGGACTGATAAATATATTTTTCGCAACGGCATGTTACCTTCTATTGCTCAGATTGCCAAAGCAATGGAAGGATTATTTGTAATGGAAGACTGGCATAATTTTGGTCCTGATTATGATAAGACGCTCATGGCGTGGTACCAAAATTTTGAAAACAACTGGTACAAATTTAAGGATCAATATGGTGAGCGCTTTTATAGGATGTGGCGTTATTATTTGTTAAGCAGCGCAGGAGGATTCAGATCGAGATCCCAGCAATTGTGGCAAATCGTGATGACCAAACCTGGTATGGAACAACCAGTCTGTCGATTTAATTAAGGTTTAAATATTCATAATTTTTTAATAAACGTTTAATATGCTATATTCCAAAGTAATTATAATTGGTGGCGGTCCTGCTGGCTCTACTTGCGGCTGGAAACTTAAGCAAGCCAGTGTCGATTGCCTGATTCTTGATAAAAAAACATTTCCCCGACCAAAATTATGCGCCGGATGGATTACACCACAAGTTGTTAATGATTTAAAAATAGATATAAAAAATTATGCCAATAATCTGGCAACATTCAACAAATTTTATATCCACGTTTATAATAAAAATTTAAAAGTTAAAGTTCATCAGTTTTCCATTAGACGATATGAGTTTGACAATTGGCTTTTAAAGCGCTCTGGAGTTCCTGTTGACGAGCATGAAGTTAAAAATATCAGAAAAGATGGGGAATATTACATTATTGATGATCAGTATCGTTGTAAATATTTAGTCGGTGCTGGCGGAACGCACTGCCCTGTCTATCAAATATTTTTTAAACAAAGAAATCCCCGAGCAAAAAATTTGCTGGTAACCACGCTGGAGCAAGAATTTGCCTACAATTATGAGGACAGCAACTGCCATCTTTGGTTCGCTCAAAATACGTTGCCTGGTTATTCCTGGTATGTGCCCAAAGAAGACGGATATTTAAATGTTGGTATCGGAGGCTTTGCTGAAAAATTAAAAAAGAACGGAGATAATATTAAGCGCCACTGGCAATTATTTGTCAAACAACTGGAAGAACTTTCGCTGGTAAAAAATTATCAGTTCAATCCAAAAGGCGCTGTTTATTACATCAGAGACAAAATCGAAACAGCGCAGATGTACCGGGCATTTGTTATTGGTGATGCTGCAGGTTTAGCCACAAAGGACATGGGAGAAGGGATCGCACCTGCTGTCGAAAGTGGACTATTGGCTGCCGATGCTATTATATTGGGAAAACAACTCTCTTTAAACTCAGTAAAAAAATATAGTTTCCAAAAATACCGCACGATTCCTAAATTACTATTTTCATATTTTACGAACATAAGGAGTAAATAATTATGAAACCAAGAAAAATAAAACAAAACGTATATTGGCTGGGCGCGATTGATTGGGACAGACGGTTGTTCGATTCATTAATACCCCTGCCCGATGGAACAAGTTATAATGCCTATTTAATACAGGGCAGCCAGAAAACAGCATTATTAGATACGGTTGATCCTGCGATGGAAGACGTCCTGATGTCTCAATTGGAGGACATCCCCAATATTGATTATATTATCGCTCACCATGCCGAGCAGGACCATGCAGGATCCATTCCTGCTGTGCTTGAAAAGTATGAGAATGCAAAAGTCGTTACCACGCCCAAAGGTAAAATAATGCTCATTGATCACCTGCATATTCCAGAACAAAAATTCATTACTGTTACTGATGGGGAAACTTTGTCGTTAGGGGATAAAAATCTTGAGTTTATTCATACGCCTTGGGTTCATTGGCCAGAAACAATGTCCACTTATCTGAAGGAAGATAAAATCCTGTTTACTTGCGATTTTTTGGGCTCGCATCTGGCAACTACTGATTTATATGTTACGGATAAGGCTCTGACTTATGAAGCTGCTAAAAGGTATTTTGCAGAAATTATGATGCCATTCCGCAAAACCATTAAAAATAATATAGAAAAAATTAAGAAATATGAATTTGACATAATCGCGCCGAGCCATGGACCTGTGTATGATGAACCAGATTTTATTATTGAAGCTTATCAAGATTGGGTTTCCGATGATGTGAAAAATGAAGTCGTTCTGCCTTATATATCAATGCACGGCAGCACAAAAAAAATGGTTGACTATTTGGTGGGCGCATTAGCAAATAAAGGGATTAGAGTTTACCAGTTCGATTTATCAGTGACTGATATTGGAAAGCTGGCGATCGCCCTGGTTGACGCAGCTACGATTGTAATAGGAACACCGACCGTGCTTATCGGTCCCCATCCAAACGTTACTTACGCGGTTGCCCTGGCGAATGCGCTGCGTCCTAAGCTGAAATTCGCTTCTATTATTGGTTCTTATGGCTGGGGGAGTAAAGCAGTCGAACAAATCGCCGGGTTAATCCCCAATTTAAATGTGGAAATATTAGACCCTGTTCTTTGCAAGGGAGCTCCCAGCAGTACTGATTTTGCAGCTCTGGACAAACTGGCTGATTCTATTGCTCAAAAACATAAACAATTACAGCTTAAAAATTAACAGAAATAGTACAAGGAGCCAAGAGTGAAACTATTAATGATTTATGCTGATCATTTTAATTATCAAACAGCATTAAAAACTTTGCCAGACATTCCAGATGTTTCGAAAAATGAAACGATAGAAAATGCTGTATTGGGCTTTATTCATGTTGAAGAAAAAGATTGCCAGAATCAAAGCAAGGTGATCACAAAACTGATTAAAAATTTAAAATGGCTGGCAGGTAAAAACAATACGAATAAAATTGTGCTGCACTCATTTTCTCATCTTTCCGATAGCAAAGCAGATCCTGAAATTGTAGTGGATATTTTCAACCAGTCAGAGCAGCGTCTAAAAGAATCTGGATATGAAGTTTCGCAGACCCCCTTTGGGTATTTTTTAGATCTCGATTTGCAAGCGCCTGGTTCACCACTGGCTCGCGTTTTTAAGGATATTTAGACACGGTAATTTGAATATATTCAGAATGATTACAGTCAAGATAATTTGATTGCATTAATCTTTTATGAATTCCGCTAGTAAAGCAGGCGGGCAGGTTGACGTAAATTATTTTGACCTTTCCTGTTTGAGGATATTTAATTTTTATGACAGCTTTTTGGATTTGGTTCGGTTTCTTTTTTTCTTTTGCATTATTATTACTTATCGCGCGTAAAAATCTGTGGCTGGGTTTGATGGTCGCTTCTTATGTTTTGGGATTATTTAGCCTTTCCTTTTTTGAATTATGGGAACAGACCCTAAAAACACTCACAAATCCTTCCATTGTATTATTAGCAATTGCTGTGGGCTTAATTCCTATTATTGGCGGCGCTATGGAGCGCGGTGGATTAATGGATGACCTGGTCAATAATCTTCGCCTGAAAAAGAGACCTTTAATGACATTCGCTTCATCTTTTGTTGGCTTGTTACCCATGCCAGGCGGGGCGCTTCTTTCAGCTCCTCTGATTGACAAAAGCGGAGGAAATGTTTCCAATGAAAACAAAACCGCTATTAATGTGTGGTACCGTCATGTATTTCTTCTGATCTATCCCCTGGGCATGCTGCTGGCAACAACAACAATGGCAGAGGTAAATTTATACACTGTTATTTTATATTTAATTCCTGGTTTTATTTTAATGCAGATTTTAGGTTTCTTTTTTCTTTTAAGGAAAGTAGAAAAAGGAAATGGTATTTTTTCTCAAATCGACACAAAAAAAATATTTATACCGATTTTAGTGATTATAATCGCTCCTGTGATTCACTTTATCCTGACCATGACTTTTAAAAATGTGATTCAGGAAATTCCTTTGGTGATTGGCGTCGGTGTGAGTATTGTTTTAGCATTCTATTTTGGAAAAATTCCGCAAAAGGATTTTACCACAATTACAAAAAAAACCAAACCCTGGAATTTCGCACTGATTATTATAGGAATGTTTTTATTATTGAATATCTTCAAAGCATCGGATACTTCAAGAGTGATTGCTGATGCATCCTTTTCTAAAACATTCTTATTGGTAGGCGTTGGTTTCCTGCTCGGTTTTGCAACGGGCAGAGTGCAGGTGCCGATTTCAATTCTACTACCCATTTACCTGGTGCAATTTGGCAGCGACGCCATGACGCCGTGGACTTTTATGGTAACGTTTTTTGCAATTTACCAGGGATATGTAATTTCACCCGTTCATCCCTGCGTTTCAGTTTCATTGGAATATTTTAAAACGACGTTAAAAGATTTTTATAAATTAGCAGCGGTTCCAGCTTTGATCGGATTGCTTTTTGTGTGGATTGTAGCCATGATTACTTTGTAACAGTGAAATAGTGAAATAGTGAAAGAAATTATCTTGATATTCAATAATATTTTTTTTATATTTCAAAAGTAATATTTTGGTAACGCAATTATGAAATAATAATGGATTTAGTAAACAACTTAAAACCATCAATGAACGAAAAAAATAAACCAGATATCGCGCCAGATGGAATTATTGTAATCAATGAGAAAAAAAAGATCATTGTTTTTAATGAAGCGGCTCAACGTATCACAGGATTTAAAGAGCAGGAAATCATCTCACAGGATTATGATTTTTTATTCAAATCATCTGATAAAGATCAACACTATATTTTAGATGCGATCACAAAGGGCACGAGTTACTCAAATATCTCCATGATTATTACTTGCGGAGATAGAAAAAGTCTTCGGATTTTATCTTCGATAACGCCAATTAAACAACCGCAAATGGGAGTTTTGGGAGCAATAATTGTATTTCGAAATATGAAAGAAATGCTCTCTTTAACACAGGAATTACATAAGAAAAATAGAGAGATTTTGGATGAAAGAAATAAACTTGTAGCTATTTTTAATTGCCGACTCGAAGGAACATTTACGATTGATAATAATTGGACAATTACCTCCTTCAATAACGCAGCAGAACGTATTACTGGATATTCTTCGAAGGAAGCAGTCGGACAGCACTGTTGGGAGATATTCGGTTCCACCCTCTGCCAAAATGGTTGCCACATGGAACTCACCATGAAGGAACAGCAACCATCTGCTTCCAATGAATTATTGATCGTGCACAAAAATGGGCATAGAGTGCCTGTTCGCATAAATTCAGCGCCACTGTTTGATGGACATGGTTTTCATATTGGTGCAATCGAGACTTTTCTGGATATCAGTGAAATTAAAAACCTTACCGCCCATCTAGAGGAACGTTACCAGTTTACAAATATTATTGGTCGTAGCAAATCGATGCAACGTGTCTATGATTTAATGGATAATGTCATTCAAAGCGATAGCACTGTGCTTATCACAGGGGATAGTGGAACAGGTAAAGAGTTAGTAGCCAGAGCGATTCATTTGAATTGTGAACGAAAAACCGCGCCTTTTATGGCAGTCAATTGCAGTGCCTTTGCAGAGACATTGTTAGAGAGTGAACTGTTCGGTCACGAGAAAGGCGCTTTTACAGGAGCGATTCGAACAAAACCTGGACGGTTTGAGCTTGCTGGGGACGGTACGCTATTCCTGGATGAAATTGGTGATCTATCACTCCCTGTGCAGGTGAAATTATTGCGAGTGTTCGAATCGCGAGAATTCGAAAGAGTTGGTGGTACCAGCGCCATTAAATTAAAAGCCCGCCTCATAACAGCTACGAATAAGGATCTGGAGAAAGAGATAAAAGCAGGTCGTTTTCGAGAAGACCTTTATTATCGTATTAATGTAATAAATATTAAACTACCTCCATTAAATGAACGGATAAACGATTTACCTTTACTGATTGAATTTTTCCATGAAAAGTTTAAAAATAAATTTCATAAAAAAATTAGGAGTTTGTCCCCATCGGCTTTGCGACTCCTGAAAAAATATGATTGGCCTGGTAATATTCGTGAATTAGAAAATGTATTAGAACATGCCTTTGTTGTTTGTCATGGAGAAGTTATTGAGACCGAGCATTTACCTGAAAGACTGTGGGATTCGTTGGAAAAAATAGAACCTGATGATGAAAAAACAGATACGGAACATCCCCTTAAAAATGCTGAAAAATTAATGATCAAATCTACCCTGCAAAAATTTGGTGGTCATCGCGGTAAAACAGCTGAAACATTGGGGATTAATAAAACCACCTTATGGCGCAAAATGAAAAAATATGGACTATTGTAATTCTATCACCCTCTTTTAAATTCATTTACATTCTTTCCCTGAAACAGCATCATATTGAGAAAGAGATTGCAAATCTGAAATCATCAAACCAAATTCATCTCTTAATTGCAATAATATGGATTTTTGCTGTTATTGTATTAACTATTTGATTTTTTACAATATTACACTGCTTTTAAAACTGGCATAATTCTTGATTAATCTCTTGTGTAGTTGCTATTAAAATGAAGGAATAAACATGAAAGTTGCTTTTACAACCCAGGGAAATAATTTTGACGCCAAAATATCGCAGATCTTCAAACAAGCAGAATTTTTTCTAATTGTGGATTTAGATGATTTACAAAGTTATAAAGCGATACCGAATCTTTATAAGGACGCCTGGGATGGTTCAGAAATATTTTGTGCCCAATTGGTTATCAGCTATGGAGTTCAAATTGTTTTTACAGGTTCTTGTAGTCCAAATGCTTCTCGTATTTTTCAAGAAGCAAAGATAAAGATATTTGAAGATGTTAAGGGTAGCGTAAGAAAAATTATCCAATCTTTAGAAAACAACGAACTAATCCCAAGCCAAATGCCTCAAACAAATAACTCTGTTTCATCAAGATAAAACCTTTTTTGTTTTTCAAATCATTTTTACAGAAGTTTTAATAATTATCAAACTGTTATTGCAATGTTACAAAAATAATCAATACAATGGTTGCAGAAATGCAATACATTGCAATTTTAAAATAAATTTTTTAATTTTAATATATTAAGTGATTTAACACACTATTTTTATTTGGTATCATTTTTGAATAAATAATTTTAAATAATTCGGAGTGCATCGCCTTTATGCGATGCCTGCAATCCATAAAGGGATTGCACTCCAAATCCTTTTTAATGTTTTTTCAACTGAACAAAGGGATTAAGCATTTTATTAACATGTCATATTACATAAATCGGGAGAAAAATATGTTTAACTATTCCAGAAGAATTGATCCTTTTAATGGAGAAGAATATGTCGAAGTGCCTTATAAAGGTATTTTTTTAACGGAATCACCTGTCTTTAATAAAGAAACAGCATTTCCTGAGTGTGAACGACATACTCTGGATCTTTGTGGTTTGTTGCCAGACGCCATTTCAACGTTGGAACAGCAAAAAGAAAGAAATTACGAGGTTTTCTCACAAAAATCGACTGATATCGAAAAATATATTTATTTAATGTCGTTACAGGATCGCAATGAGACAGCTTATTACGCTTTGCTCATGGATCACCTATCCGAAATGTTACCCATTGTTTATACGCCAACAGTTGGTAATGCATGTCAACAGTTTAGCCATCTTTATAGGCGTCGTCGGGGTCTCTATGTTTCTGCTAATAATATTCAACATATTGACTGTATCCTTTCCAATATACTATTTTCAAATATTTCGCTCATCGTGGCAACGGATGGTGAAAGAATTCTTGGCTTAGGCGATCTTGGAATGAATGGAATGGGCATCCCGATTGGCAAAATCAGCCTTTATGTTGCTGCTGCTGGCATTCATCCTGCTTATACATTGCCTGTGTTTATCGATGTTGGTACAAACAATGAAGAACTGTTAGCTGATCCATTGTATCTTGGACTACGGCAAAAACGGCTTACTGGTCCAGCATACGATAAGGTTATTGAAGAGTTTGTCTCTGGGATACGCCGACGTTTCCCTAAAGCCTTATTACAATGGGAAGATATTGGTAAAAACAACGCATTCAGGCTGCTTGAAAATTATAATGAAAGAATTTGTTCTTTTAATGATGATATGCAAGGCACGGGTGCGGTTGCTTTATCGGTTATATTGTCTGCATTACGGATTAAAAACCAAAAATTAAGCGAGCAAAAAATAGTTATTTTCGGTCAGGGTCAGGCGGGTATTGGCATTGCCAGGCAGGTACTGAATGCCCTTCAGGAAGAAGGCTTGAGTCCAAAGGAAGCAAAAGAGTGTATATTTGGTGTTGATAAAGATGGATTATTGATGGAGGGAATGCGTGTAAGCGAAGAGCAGAAAATGATGGTTAAAGATCGTTCTCTGGTGGCTAATTGGCAACTTGAAGATAAAAATAATATCACATTGTTGGATACTGTTCGCAATGTTAAGGCGACCATTCTCATCGGAGTAACAGGTCAGTCTGGCGCTTTTAATAAAGAGATTCTTGCACAAATGGCGCAAAATACGGAATTACCATTGATTATGCCCATCTCAAATCCAACGACTAAAGCCGAATGCACTCCAGATTTTGTTTATCAAATTACGGAAGGAAATTGCCTTGTTGCAACAGGCAGCCCCTTTAACCAGGTCACTTACAAAGAAGAAACCAAAATTGTTTCGCAATGTAATAATCTATATATTTTTCCAGGAATGGGATTGGGAGCGCTGGTATCTGGTACGTTTAAAATTACGGACACTATGTTTTCTGCTGCAGCCCATGCATTGAGAGATTTGGTTTCGCAAGATGAACTTGATCATGGATATCTGCTTCCACCGATAGAAAATATTCGAAATGTATCAGCGACAGTCGCACTGGCTGTTGCTAAAGTAGCACGGGATAGCGGATTCGGTTTACGCAGGGATGAAAACAGTTTGAAAGAGATGATCCGAAATGCGATGTGGTCGCCAAAATATTTGCCATATCGATATAAAAAACAAGAAGCTACAACAAATTAATTAATTCAGTATAGGATGTTTAAATAAATAACAATATTTCAAATAGTTAAAGGAGTTTACATGTCAAATAATATTAAATCAATTATGAATCCCGAATCAATAGCAGTTGTTGGTGCAACGAATCGACCTGGCAGCGTAGGACGTGCTATTACACGCAATATCATCGATGCTGGATTTCAGGGAGTTCTGTATCCAGTAAATCCAAAAGCAAAATCGGTTCAAAGTATAAAAGCCTATCCCAGTTTGTTAGACATTCCCGATGCTGTTGATGTAGCCGTAATTGTGGTTCCCACAAATATTGTTTCTTCAGTTTTAGAGGAAGCGGGCAAAAAAGGAGTAAAAGGCGCTATTGTGATCACGGCTGGATTCAAAGAAGTGGGTGGAAATGGTGTTGAGTTAGAGAATCAACTGAAAGAAATAGCCGACAAATATGACATCAGCCTTGTGGGACCCAATTGCCTTGGCGTGATCAACACAAGCGAAAATACAAAAATGAACGCCAGCTTTGCAACAAAAATGCCCAAGCCTGGTAATATCGCCTTTATTTCACAATCAGGCGCCCTGTGCACATCAGTTCTCGATTATGCAGAAGGCAGGAACATTGGTTTTTCTAAATTTATCAGTTTTGGAAATAAAGCGGACGTGAGTGAAATTGACCTTTTGCGTTATCTGAAAGAAGATCCTGAAACTGATGTAATTTTGATGTATCTTGAAGATATTACCAATGGAAGAGAATTTCTGGAAACAGCAAGGGAAATTGCCTGGGAATCGAAAAAACCAATGATTGCTTTGAAATCTGGTCGTTCTGTTGCGGGTGCACGAGCCGCCGCTTCCCATACAGGTTCACTGGCTGGATCGGATAATGCTTACGATGCAATTTTCCTTCAAAGTGGTATTCAGCGAGTGGAGGGCATTGATGAATTATTAGATCATGCGGTTGCTTTTGCCAAACAACCCGTTCCAAATGGCAAGCGCATCGCCATCGTTACCAATGCTGGTGGACCTGGAATTATGGCTACCGACGCAGCGATTCGTTTTAATTTAGAGATTGCAGAACTATCTGAAGCAACAAAGAATAAACTCAAACAGGACCTTCCACCGACTGCCAGCATTCAAAATCCAGTAGATGTAATTGGAGATGCAACGCATGAGCGATATGAAGCTGCGATTCATCATATTCTTCAGGATGAAAATGTTGACGGCGCAATCGTTATCCTGACGCCCCAGGCAATGACCGATATTGTAGAAACAGCGGAGATTGTTCCACATGCTGCAAAAGGAATAAATAAACCTGTGCTTTGTTCTTTTATGGGAATTGTAGATGTTTCCGAAGGAATAAAATATCTTGAAGAGAATGGTTTTCCTAACTATGCCTTTCCTGAACAAGCTGTTCGATCAATGGCGTCAATGGTTCGATTCAGTGAGCACCAGAAGTTTCAAAACAGAGAAGTTGTGAATATCCCAGTTGATAGAAAATTAATATCTGATATGATTACAAAGAAACTTGATGGAAAAGATTCCTATTATCTCGGTGAGAAAGATGCCAGTGAAATTCTCCAGCATTACGGATTTCCAATATTGAAAAGTTCTCTTGTTAAATCTCCTGTTGACCTGGATGAGGCTATTGAAAAGGTAGGTTTCCCTGTTGCCATGAAAATTTCTTCACCAGATATCGTCCATAAGTTCGATGCTGGCGGCGTTATGTTGAAAATTAAAACAAAAGAAGAAGCCCAAAAAGCGTTTGAGAAAATTATTAAAAATGCAAAACAATTTAACGCATCGGCAAAAATTGATGGTGTTCTCATGGAACAGATGGCAAAAAAGGGTGTGGAAGTCATTCTCGGCGCTGTCAGAGATTCAAAATTCGGACCTATTTGTATGTTTGGGCTTGGAGGAACATTTGTCGAAGCCATTAAGGATGTTACATTTAGAATCGCGCCAATGTGGGAAATCAGTGCAGAAAGAATGATTAAAACCATTAAAACATACAAACTTTTAACAGGAGTTCGGGGCGCTCCACCTTCTGACATTGAAGCGATCAAAGATTGTCTCATTCGATTGTCTCAATTAGTCAGTGAGCATCCAGAAATTGCTGAACTGGATATTAATCCGTTGATTGTTTATCCAGAAGGAGAAGGCTGCGTGGTTGCTGATAGCAGGATTCTTTTAAAAAAGTAGCTGGTTTGGATAAATTTTGTTCAGTTATATTACCAACGCAGTACAAGGACTGCAAACAATGTTAATTATCACGCAAAGTCGCTAAGCTCGCAAAGTTATGATTCAATATTTTTTTGGCGGTCTTTGCGGCTTTGTGTGAAATTTTTTTTAAAATTATTTTATTCAAAATTAGTATGAATTTGTAAATCCACATAAATGGGAGAAACAATGAAACTTTTTCAACTGCTTGAAAAAAAATCTGATGAAATCATTGCGAAAGCAGTTAGCGCATTACAGCGAGTGCCATTAAAACATTATCAGGATGCAGGCATGGAAAAAAATAAGCAGCGGTTAAACAGGCTCTTTGATTTCATATTAGAATGTGCACAGAGTAAAAATGTGGTGCCAATAATTGATTATTCACAGAAAATTGCTGAACAACGTTTTTCTTCCAGTTTTGATCTTCACGAAGTACAGGTAGCGTTCAATGTTTTGGAAGAAGCCATCTGGCAACAAATATTAAAAGATATGCAACAGTCTGATTCTGCGGAGGCATTGAAGTTAGTTAGCACAATTTTGGGAGCGGGAAGAGATTCATTCGCGAATGCCTATGTAAAACTCATAAATAAAAACAAAGCGCCTTCTTATGATCTTTCTGCGCTTGCTAAAGGAACCGATGGTGTATTGAATTGTCCCTAAAGGTCAGCATAAAAGAGGATAATGTTATGTCTTTCAAAACAAAAGATAAAGGGCATGGTTTTAATTACAAAAAAATCCCAAATCCGCTGGATTCCAAAAATATTTTAAAAAAGAACGGACAGGGTATTGGTTAAATATTTATAATATATTGACGAAAAAGGAAAAAGTTTATATGAATGAAAATTTGTTTCTAAATTCCGAATTATTTACCTGGATTATTCTTCCGGGATTAATTTTTATAGCCAGAATTTGTGATGTAACCGTCGGCACCATCCGAATCATTTTTGTCTCAAAAGGGGAAAAAATAATAGCACCAATTTTAGGATTTTTTGAAATGTTAATCTGGCTTTTAGCAATAGGACAAATATTTAAAAATTTGAATAATTTTGCTTGTTACATTGCTTATGCTGGTGGATTTGCAGCGGGTAATTATGTCGGTATATTTATTGAACAAAAATTAGCCGTTGGTATGAATGTCATTCGCATCATTACAAGAAAGGATGCCAGCAAGTTAATTGAAAAATTAAAATCAGAAGGATTCGGAATAACATTAATTAATGGTAGAGGTAAAACAGGACCAATTAAAATTATTTACACATTGATAAGAAGAAAAGAACAGAAAAAAGTCCGGGGATTTATTCAACAATATAATCCAAAAGCTTTTTATTCAATTGAAGATGTTTGTCTGGCGCATGAGGGAGTATTTCCTGAAAATCAAATTCGGAGTAAACATCATCGGCATTGGTTCAGGCTGAATAGAAAAGGGAAGTAACAACCTGTAACAACCAAATAAAATATATAACTTAAAGTAAATATTAAAAATAGGATGAAATATTATGGATTTAATTAAAAAGAATCCAAACCCTGAGATTACATCTTTGCAACAGCAGACAGATCGTCCCTTGGATTCGTCTTTAGAACAAAAATCCCAGGCTACTTTAACCCAAATAATGCAATTAAAATAAAAAAATAATTACTCAATCGTCTGTAATGCGTCTATTTATAATACATAGAACAAATCATATAAATAAGAAGAGGCGTACAAAAAAATGA
>Ga0075123_10000219_pt1 | contig 30030 bp, 19 predicted proteins | sample AntAceMetag02UKX_FD_69808 | JGI IMG/M metagenome (GOLD analysis project Ga0075123, IMG submission 69808) | Saline lake microbial communities from Ace Lake, Antarctica - Antarctic Ace Lake Metagenome 02UKX | ecosystem: Environmental > Aquatic > Non-marine Saline and Alkaline > Saline | place... | reverse complement strand
TTAAAGGGCAGAAGGTGGATCAATTAGAAATTACGAATTATGAATTAGGAATTAATGAAGTAACTTGGGATGCAGAAGGATTTGCATCAGGAATATATTTGTATCAATTGAAAGTAGATGGCAAAGCGATTGCCAGTAGGAAGTGTTTGTTGCTGAAATAAATTCTGTTAGTCTCCCTTTGACATGTCGCGGCGGAATACAACGAAGACGGAAAGGGAGAATTAAAGAGGGTTAATTAATTTACATTGCGAATTAAATTGCGTTGATAAGTTCAACTTATCAACAAGAAATTGTGAGAAAATCGGACGATTAAGGGTCATCGTCCCTACAAGATGAGAAATCTATGAATCTTTATTTTGATAAAACCTGGTGGTTGGGTAGGCAAGTTCTATATTTTTATTCTTGGCAAATTCCAGTAAGATATCTTCCCAGATTGCTTCGTCGTAATTTCTTCGTTTCCTGGTTTCGCATAAATGACGAATTGTAAGTTTGATTCCATGACCAACAACACTTGTATAAACAATTGGAGTTAATTTCTTGTAATATATCATATATTTTTTAGCTGCTTTTTTAATTTGATTTTCCATTCTTTTTGAAATATTCTCACCTTTATTATTAGCAATATCCAACAGTATCTTTTTAGCTTTTTGCCAATCACTTTCAAACGTTACCACAACTTCAATTTCATTCCAGAGATACTTAAAACCTTTATCATAATTTGCCAGATCCTGCGAGAATATTTTCCCATTTGGAATATGAATTAACCTGCCGGTGCTTTGATCTGCATGAACCCAATTCCCAATTTCAAGAAGCGTGAATTCAAAAAAACTTTGATCTATCACATCACCAGCGTAATCACCGAGCTGAACCCTGTCACCCACATTAAATGGACGTCTGGAAATGATATAAAGCCAACCGGCAAGATTTGTGAAAACATCCTTAAGTGCAATAGCAATACCAGCAGAGAGTAATCCTAAATATGTAACAAGAGATTGAGCGCCTGTGAACCATATCCGAAAAACTAGTATAATGACCAAAATTAGAACAACCGAGTTGATCAATTTCCGCCAATGGTATTGAGTTTTTACTTCAGTGATATTTTTATTAATGATCTTAAAAATTAGTATCTTGATCAACCAGAAAAGTATTAACAGTATAATAGATTCAATTAGTTTGATCATAAATTGTGAATTAATATAAGGAATATCCTGAATTGTGCTTTTAATAAATTGAAGAAAATTCGTCATTGATCACTCCTAAAGTTATTAACCAACAAGATCTCAATCTTATATTTATAATTATACTGTAATAAAAGATCATCAAAAACAAGTGCTAAAATCCACTATATAATCTATGATAGAAATTTAACATTTAACCTGTATTTTGATAAATGTTATCAATAATCTACCAAATAAACTATTTTAACTTCCTGCAAAGTGAACTAACCTGTGATACATTATTATAAACAGCAAGCATCTCTGCAGTAACTGCAATAGCAATCTCCTGGGTAGTCGTCTTCCCAATATTCAAGCCTATTGGTGCATAAACACTGTCTATTAAATTTCCTGAATAATTCTGTTTCTTAATTCTGTTTATTGCATCTGCAGCCTTTATTTTCGATCCAATCATTCCAATATATTTTACATGAACATTTTTTTTACACAATTTATCCAAAATATCAAAATCATATGTATGTCCATGAGTAAAAATTACAATGGAATCACTTTCTTGTGGCTCAAATTGTTCCAGAAATTCAAAATAATCTGTTGCAAAAATCTCTTTAGCAAGCGGTATTCTCTCTTTGTTGGCATATTCTTCTCTAATGTCTACGACAATACAATAAAATCCAATTGAATTTAATATTGGAACAATGCTCCTGCAAAGATGTCCCGCTCCAAAAATATATACCTTCTTTGTTGGTGGGAAATATTCTAAATAAATTTTTGCATTCCCTCCACACATCATACCGATACCTTCAGACGTTTCAGTTAGTTCAAATTCTAGAAAAGCATTTTGCTTTGTTATATGAATTTCCTCGCATTTATCCAGTACCATTCTTTCCAACTTGCCACCACCAACAGTTCCCTCACTCGTCTTATCTTCATAAGAAATAAGCTTAAATCCGGAACGACCAGGTGTTTTTTCTACACCCTCTACAACGGTAGCAAGAACAAATGCAATTCCATTTTTCTGGTTTTCTACAGCTTTTTGTAATACGTTAAATACCGCTGTTTCCATATTTATTTCCTCATAATTTTATTGAGATCTTTTTTTGTATTCAGATTATGCAGTATAGAGTCATCATTTACTTTAATGAATTTTCTACTTTCATTGTTATCTTTAATAACATCATTTAATTTAGAATCAAAAGAGTAAGAGAGAACGATATCTTTAAATGCTGGAGCAAACAAAAGCGGATGTCCACTACGCTTAATCCCATTTTTTATATAAGATGGTTGTGTAATTAGAAATTTGGGATCATAATTTGAAACCAATTCTTCATAAACTCTCTGTGAAATAAATGGTTGATCAATAAGTTGCAACATTATAGGATTCTTTCCGCTTACACTAGAAAATCCCTTTTTTACTGATGAGAACATACCTTTCTTATGCAGTTCGTTATGAATAAAACTAATCACAACAGAATTTTCATAATATGCCATCACTTCATTTTGTACAGTATATAGATTATCACCCAGTATAATATAAATGTGATCTGAAAGTGCAATAAGCTTATTTATAATATGTACGATTGCAGGAATCCCATCAATATCTATAAGCGCTTTATCGCTTCCCATTCTGCTTGATTGACCAGCTGATAATATTATAATCTCTAACATTAAAACCCACATTTACAAAATAATTTGACATATATAATTAACTATTAATACATATCCAAGAATTAAGTTATTAATAATTGTGTCAAATAATATGGTGTTCAAAGGAAATTATGGAAAATGATAAAGAGCTTATAAGACAAATTAAAGCGCTAACAAGAATTGGGATTGCACTTTCAGCTGAAAAGGATATTAATAATTTCTTTAAAATGGTATTAGAAGAAGCAATGAATTTTACCAATGCTGATGGAGGAACAATCTACACACTTTCTGTGGATAAGCAAACACTCGATTTTACAATAATTTGCACAAAATCTAAGAACTTAAATCTCGGAATGGCAGATGCGGCAAAATGGCCAAGCATTTCACTTTATGATGAAAAGAGTAATAAAATATTTACAAATTTTGCATCTTATGTTGCTTATACTGGAAAACCTTGCAGTGTTGTAGATGCTTATCATCAAGATATGTTTGATAATAGCGGAACAAGAAACTACGACATAAACAATAATTATCACTCAAAATCAATGATAGCAATTCCCATGAAAGACCACGAGAATGAATTACTCGGTGTTATTCAACTTATCAATGCTTATGATGATGAAGGCAATATAACCCATTTTACCGAAGAGCATCTTACAATGCTAAATTCACTTTCCTCTCAAGCAGCTATTGCCTTTACAAATAAGAATCTTGTAAAGGGATTAGAAAAGCTTTTGTATCAATTTGTTAAGAGCATTGCAACTGCAATCGACCGTAAATCTAAATATACTGGAGGACATATTAAACGTGTGGCATCGCTCTCTGAAATGCTGGCAGAAGAGATACAGAAGGATTCTAACAAATACAAAGATATCCATTTTACTCCAGATGAAATGCAAGAAATAAGTCTGGCTGGATGGATGCATGATGTTGGCAAGATAACTACACCTATATATATTCGTGATAAAGCAAAGAAACTGGAAACAATTCAAGATAGAATAGAACATGTAAAAACCCGTTTTGAGTTTATCTCCGCTCTTATCCTGAAAGATATTGAACTTGCTAAAACAAAACAGCGTAAAAAAGACCTTCAAAAACTTTATGAAAAACTTATTGATGATAAAAAATTTGTGATAAATGTAAATACTGGAAGCGAATTCATGCAAGATGAATATGTAAATAGAATTGAGGATATCTATAATTTTAAATATTCAGCAAACAATAAGGAATATCATCTTTTAACAGAAGATGAGAAAGAGAATCTTTGCATTCGAAAAGGGACCCTATTATCTAAAGAATTAGAAAAAATATGGGAACATGCTCTTGTATCTCATGAGATGTTATCGGAACTTTCCTATCCAAAGAAATTTAGAAATCTTCCTCTTTATGCAGCTTCTCATCATGAAAAACTAAACGGCAAGGGGTATCCCTTAAAAAAAACGGCAGAGGAACTCCCATTGCAATCACGTATTATAGCAATTGCAGATCTGTTTGAAGCACTTACCGCTTATGATAGACCTTATAAAAAAGGTAAAACACTTACCGAAACGCTTACCATTATGGCTACTATGATTAATAATGGTGAAATCGATGAAGATCTTGTTAATCTTTTGATAGATTCGAAATTATATTTAAAATATGCTGAAAAATTCTTGAAGCCGGAACAAATTGATGATGTTGATATCAATAAAATAAAAGAAATGTATAAAAAATAATGTTTAACAAATTAACTAATAATCACGCTAAGGAATTGGCAAAATTACATCAGAAAAAATTCAGAGAAAAATATAAGAAAATAGTCGTTGAAGGTGTACGCCTTATAGACCAATTAAATGATTATGAAATTATATTTAATGAACTGATCATCTTGAACACAAGTGAATTTAACATTTCTCAATATACTGCTAAACAAATATTTATTGCAAGCCAAAATCAAATGAAAAAGATCACAGTTACAAAAACACCACAAAATATTGTAGCAGTAATTGACACAATTCCAATTCCAGTTAAACAGACAGAATTCCTGCTCTATCTGGATGGAATTAGCGATCCTGGAAATATGGGAACAATATTTCGCACAGCTACAGCAGCAGGAGTTTCCGGTATAATCCTTTCACCTAATTGCTGTGAAATTTACAATCCCAAAGTAATACGAGCATCCTTGGGCTCGGTATTCTATTTACCTTCGGAAACTCACGATCATAACTGGCTAAAAAGTTTCCAGACTAGCATTATCGTTACAACACTGGAAGAATCTATCAATCTATTTGAACTTGAAAAACCTGCCAGTTTAATGCTCGTTATCGGTTCAGAAGCATTTGGAGTAAGTAAAGAGATCTTAAAAATTGCAAACCAAAAAGTAAAAATACCAATTTCCGGAAATATTGAATCGATAAATGCTGCAGTTGCGGCTGGAATAGCCATCTATCATTTTATCAACAAATAAATATGAGTGTAACAATAAAAGAACTCACGAATAGAAAAATATGGCTTGCACCACTGGCTGGAATTACTGATAATCCATTTAGATCTATATGCAAAGAATGTGGCGCTGATGTTGTGGTTAGCGAAATGATAAGTGTAGACGGACTTCTATACAATAGAGACCGCAGTTTAGAATACGCTGAATTTGAAGAATCTCAACATCCTTTTGGACTTCAGTTATTTGGTTCTGATCCTGATATTTTTAAGAAAGCACTCAAAATTGCCTTAACTAAAAAACCTGATTTTATAGATATTAACATGGGATGCCCTGTTAAGAAAGTTATAAAACGTGGTGCCGGATCTGCTTTGATGACAACACCCGATATTGCTGCCAAAATTGTGTACGAAACAAAAAATATTCTAGCTCCTCTTAATATTCCACTTTCGGTAAAATTCCGTTCCGGTTGGGATATGTTCAGCATAAATTCTCTTGAATTTGGAAAAAAAATGCAGGAAACCGGAGCAGATATGATTTGCCTGCATCCCCGCATACGCGAACAGATGTTTTCGGGTAAAAGTAATTGGAAATTGATAACAGAATTGAAAAGGGAAGTAAGCATTCCCGTAATTGGAAATGGTGATGTTATCACAATTAAAGATATGATAGCAATGTATCAACAAACCGGATGTGACTCTGTGATGATAGGTCGCAGCGTTATGGGAAAACCATGGTTATTTAAACAAATTAAAAACTATTTAAATAGTGGAATTATTGAAGAAATCTCTACAGAAGAAAAACTTGGGATCATTAGAAGACACATGGAATTAATGATATTCCATAAAGGAGAAAAACAAGCCGTTTATGAAATGCGCACACACTTTTCTCATTACACAAAAGGACTCCGTGGAGGAGCACAAGTGAGAAACAAAATTAATAAATTACACAACGTTGACAAAATATTATTATTGGTTGAAAAATTGTATAAAGTACAAGATCCGGTTGAGGAGAGAGATGACAGAACAGAAGAAATTGAATAACATTCTATGGCAGGCAAAAATGCAATTAAATTCAAACTGGTTGGAAGCAAAGCAAATCCTGCAGGATGGATTAGAAGAATTTCCAAAAAATACCGAGTTTCTCCTTTTCCTGGCAGAGATTTACTTCAGCAAAAAATTATTCCGTAAAGCTATCGGTGTATATCATGAGATCTTAAGAATTGAACAGGATAATGAAACTGCGATCTTCCAAATTGCCAATGCATTTATGGCGATAAATGAATACAAATTAGCAATAAATTATTATGATATGCTCTACAACAATTTTCCTGAATTGATCTATAATAAAGCATATGCATATTCCAAGGTTGGAAAAAATGAAAAAAGCATTGAAATTTTAGAAAACATATTTAATTTTAAAATATCCTCACTTCTTCCATATATTTTTCTCGCTGAATTGTATTTTTTGGATGGAAGGCATAAGGACTCTATAAGTACATTAGAAAAGGCGCAGCAGAAATTTGGTAAACGGGGAAATATTAGTTATCTTAAAGGACTGGCATATTATAATCTTAAGAACATTCTTAAGGCTTATGTAGAATTTGAAAACGCTGAAAAGTTAAAGGTTTATTCTGCTAATTTTTTTAAGAATTATGCACTAACTTGTGATAAAATTGGGAAAACAGAAAAGGCTATAGAATTGCTAATGGACGGTATTAAGAAAAATCCATTCGACCCGATAGTATATATTGAACTAATACAGATCTACCTTGAACATGAAAGATATGAAGAGGCATTTTCGCTAGTTGAACTTTCACGGAAAAACGTTCCCTATTCTGTCACACTTTCTATGTTACATAATAAAATTGTGCTCTATTTTAATAAAGAGAAAACCGGGAAAGATTAAATAATGGGAGGATTTAGAATTATTTGGTGGGTTGTTGTTGTTATATTCTATCTATTAGGTGTAATAGCAGCTCTTGATGCAATTTGGAAAGGTAGAACATCTCAGGGTTCAGTTGCCTGGTCGGTTGCGCTCATCTCCTTCCCTTATCTGGCAGTTCCTCTTTACTGGATTTTCGGTGATAGAAAATTCCATGGCTATATAAATGCACGCCGTACAGGTGACCTAAAGATAAATAATATTGCTCACGATCTTAGAAACAAATTGGAGAATAATAACCTGATCTCCAAAGATGAACATCCAGACTTCAGTGTTATGGAAGCACTGGCAAAAATGCCATTCACTTTCTATAATAAAGCAGAATTACTTATTAATGGGGAAACCACTTTTGATGCAATTTTTAAGGGAATTGAAAAAGCACAGGATTATATTCTTGTGCAGTTTTATAAGATCAATGATGATAAGCTGGGAACAAAATTGCAGACCAGACTAATTGCAAAAGCGAAAGAAGGTGTGAGAATCTACCTGCTTTATGATGATATCGGCTGTACTCCCCTGCCCCGTTCTTATATGGAAAAAATGCGCAATAACGAAATAGAAGTTCACAATTTTAAAAGCAGGAAAGGCTGGGCACACAGACTTCGTTTGAACTTTAGAAATCACCGAAAAATAGTGGTTGTTGATGGCAAAATTGCTTATGTTGGTGGTTTGAACGTGAGCGATAAATATATGGGAATAAATCCAAAGTATGGTTACTGGCGAGATACTCATGTAAAGATAGAAGGACCTTCCGTGCAAAGTGTACAATTGCCTTTTATTTCTGACTGGTACTGGGCAACACAGGAAGTTCCTGAACTGAACTGGGAACCTAGCTATTTACATGAATGGAAGAACAATGTTCTAGTTCTACCCAGCGGACCGGCGGATGAACTGGAAACCTGCGGAATTTTCTTTGTTCATGCAATAAATTCTTCTAAAAAACGTTTATGGATAATCAGCCCTTATTTTGTGCCTGACCAGCAGGTTTTGTGTGCATTGCAGTTAGCTGGATTACGTGGTGTTGATGTGAGAGTGATGATCCCCGAAAAATCTGATCTATTTATTACCAATCTTTCCACACTTTCTTACCTGCAAGATATCACCAAAGTCGGCATAAAAGTTTATAGATATAAAAAAGGATTTTTACATCAGAAAACTATGCTGATTGATGATGAAAGATCCATGATAGGTACTGCCAACTTTGATAACCGCTCCATCCGCATTAACTTTGAGATAAACATATTATTCAGCAGCAAAGAATTTGCCGGTAAAGTGGAAGAGATGATGATTGAGGATTTTGCCAACAGCTTCCAAATAACCGAAGAAGACTACACAAAAAAACCATTCTGGTATAAACTGGCTGTTAAAGTCGCACGGTTAATGGCACCTATACAATAATGTTTTGCTGTAAAGGCTCAATGATACAAAAAAATGTACTGAGAAAAAGAAGATGGACACGGAAAAGTAAAGAATAGTGCCTGAGAAACTTTAAAACTTATATCGTTGAGGTTATCTATAAGCTTTCCTGCCCGCCAAAAAAAACAGAAACTAAAAATTGAAGAAACAGAAAATACTCTCTTAGAAATAAGGGGGATGCGTGTTTGCTATCTTAATTCACTTGACAGATATCAACTATAATTTTCTTTTTTAAATAAATAAAAAAATCATATTGGACAATATGAATTGAATGAAGTTTAGAAATAAACTGGAGTATGTTATGGGAAAACCAAAACTTTTAATTGTAGATGACAGATTAGAAAATTTAATCGCAATAGAAACAATATTACAAAATATAGACGCTGAAATGATTCGAGCACATTCTGGTAACGAAGCTCTGAAATTAGCATTGGATAATGATATTGCACTAATTCTTTTAGATGTACAAATGCCAGGGATGGATGGATTTGAAACTGTTAAATTGATGAAACAAGTTAAAAAAACGAAGTATGTCCCTGTCATTTTTATTTCAGCAATATATTCAGAAGATATCTATAAAATTAAAGGAGTGGAAGCTGGTGGAGTAGATTTCATCATTAAACCTATTATCCCGTCAATTTTGATCGGAAAAGTTAATATCTTCCTCGAAATCTATACTCAGAGAAAAGATCTGGAGCAGGAAATAGAGTTGCGGCAGATTGCGGATAAGAAAGTGATAGTCCATCGAGAAAGATTGCTCTTGATAAATTCTATTTTAAGGCATGATATTACCAATAATCTGACAGTCATTAAAAGTGCTTTTAGGCTATTCAAAAGAAAAAAGGATGTACAGGTTATGGAAGATGCTTCTGCTTATATTGATAAAAGTATAAAACTCATACGTAGAATGAGCATTTTGGGTAAAGATAATAGTCTAAATCAAGATTTAATGAATTATGATGTTAGACAAATTCTGGAATTAATAATGATTGGAAATGACTCGATTGAATTTAATTTGAAAGGAAATTGCAGCATTCTGGCAGATGAATCAATCGAATCGGTTTTCGATAATATTATAAGGAATGCAATCACACATGGCAAAACAAATCGTATTGACATTAACATTACAGAAAAAGGAAAAATCTGTGAAGTAAGTATTTCTGATTACGGAGTTGGCATACCGGAAGATGTGATGAATAAGATTTTTGATGAGAATTTTATTTATGGGAAAACAGGTAATACGGGCATCGGACTTCACATCGTGAAAAAGCTATGAATAATTTTGGAGGAGATGTTCTCGTAGAAAAAAATGAACCACAGGGTACTACATTTGTATTAGAATTTTTAAGTTCATAATTACTTGTAAATAAAAAGGATAATTGCATCTATGAAAACAGATATTGAAAATATTGAAATCGATCTTTTCCTGGAAGCTGTATTTAAATGCTATGGTTACGATTTCAGACATTATGCCAGAGCATCGCTAAAGAGAAGGATCAAAAAGCTAATAAAAAAGAACGGATATAAAAGAATAAATGATATGACTTCAGATATTCTACATGATCGATCTTTTTTTTTAAAAGTAGTTTATGACTTCTCGATCACTGTTACGGAAATGTTCCGTGATCCTTCATTTTACCGGAACTTGCGTGAAAAAATTATTCCCTATCTTAAAACATATCCCTTTATAAAAATCTGGCATGCTGGCTGTGCTACCGGTGAAGAGGTATATTCACTGGCTATTTTATTAAAGGAAGAAGGAATCTACAATAAAACTACCATCTTTGCTACAGATTTTAATGGAGATGCCCTAGAAACTGCCAGGCAAGGAATTTATTCATTGAAAGATATGCAGACTTACACGACAAACTATCAGAAAGCTGGAGGCAAAGCTTCTTTTGCTGATTATTATCATGCTAAGTATAAATCGGCAATTATGAGTAATGCACTTTCCCAGAATGTAACTTTTGCAAATCATAATCTGGTTACAGACAGCATTTTTGGAGAAATGCATCTGATACTTTGCCGCAATGTACTGATCTATTTTAATCGAGAGTTACAAAATCGTGTTTTATCATTATTCAATGAGAGCCTTGTAAAGAAAGGTTTTTTGGCTCTTGGAAGCAAAGAATCAATCCAGTTTTCAAGCCTTGAAAATGATTTCAAACCAATTGATAAAAAAAATAAGATTTTCCAGAAGATCAAGCAGGCTAATATATGATGCATCAAATAAAACTGAATCTAAAAGAATTCAAATGTATTGTGATCGGCGTCTCTGCTGGTGGTATGGAGGCTCTAAGCAAATTATTAGCATCATTACCTGCTGATTTTCCACTATCAGTTATTATTGTGCAGCATCTTCACAAAACATCTACCGGATATTATCTTGAATATTACAATGAAAAATGTTCATTATTTGTAAAAGAAGCCGAACAGAATGAAACAATCAAAGCTGGGAATATCTATTTTGCACCACCGGATTATCATTTGCTGGTCGAAGATAATGAAACACTGATATTATCTTCTGATGAGAAGGTGAATTATTCGCGTCCATCTATCGATATACTTTTTGAAAGTGCTGCTGATGCATATAGAGAAAAACTGATTGGCATAATTTTAACTGGAGCCAATAATGATGGAGATGAAGGGATGAGAATCATTAAGCAAAAAGGCGGCTTCACAATTGCCCAGAATCCACTTGAAGCTGAATTTCCGGTTATGCCGCAATCTGCCATTGATACAGGCACGATCGATCTTATTCTTACATTAAATGAAATAATTAATGAACTTATAAAGCGGTACAAGTAAGGAGTTGAAATGATAAGATTTAAAGATTACCCTATTGGAATAAAATTATCCATTCCATTCCTGATTATTGTATTATTGATCTCTTTATTAACAACCATTATTAATACTCATTTCTTAAATCAAAATTTCAATAAAGAAATTAGCAGAAATCTTGAAAATAAACTTAAAGTTACAAATGATTTAATTAAATCGCATTCTGAAGCTGCTTTAGGGATAGCATCAACAATCTCAGAAATGGAATTGGTGAAAAAAGCTTATACTGAATACCGTAGAACACAAAATCTTGAAAAAAGTCGTAATATGCTAATTGATGAATTTGATAGTATTTCTGCTAAATTGAATAAAGAATCAGATATACCAGCTCGCATCCATTTTCATGTTCCACCTGCCAGGTCATTATTGAGATGTTGGAATAGTGCTGGTGGAGACGATCTCTCTGATTTTAGAAATTCAATTCTTAAAGTATCAAACACACAAAAACCGGTGATGGGAATTGAGGTTGGCCGAACAGGATTAATGATAAGGGGAATATCTCCGATCTTTACTCTCAATGATGAATTTGCTGGATCAGTTGAATTTATTACACCATTTTTAGAGATTAAAAAACATTTGATTTCAAAAAGTGGAAAAGTTGCTTTTTTTATATTAAAAGACATGACTAAAAATATTCGCCTTTTTTCTGATAATAATGATCAATCAATAAAATATAAAGGAGTAAAATATCAAATTATAGATTCAAATTCCAATAGTTTTAATCTTGATATTGTATTTAACTATTTGCTTAGCAGAAAGATAACTGAACTTGAAATGTTTAAAAAAGATAGTTATTATTATGCAATGAGTCCCATATACAATTTTGATAATAATGCAGTTGGCTTGGTTGTTTATCAAGAAGATATATCAGATTATATAAAAAATCGTAATACATTGAATTTTTTAATAATTAGTTTATCAGTACTATTAGCAATCGGTGGTATAATATTTATTCTCATTCTAATCCACAAAGTTATTACTAAACCTTTAATGATGATTAACAAGGTTTCAAGACAACATATTTTAGGAGATATTGAACATAAAATCGAATACAACAGCAAAGATGAAGTCGGATTACTGGCTTCGTCTTTCAGAAAATTACAGAAAAGTATGCTTGCTATAACAAATCATGCAAAAACAATTTCATCGGGCGATTATAGCATAGAAATAAAGCTCAGATCAGAAAAAGATGAACTGAGTATAGCACTAAATGAGATGACCAAATCACTTCATAAAACTTCAAGGGAGAATGAAATACAAAATTGGCTTAAGACCGGACAGAATAAGCTAAGTAATAAGATGCGTGGGGACCAAGATATAAAAACTCTATCCAAAACAGTAATCACTTTTATAGTAAAGTATCTAAAAGCTCAGATCGGCAGTGTTTATATTGTTGATGAAAGTAAAAAAAGCCTCGTTTATACTGGCAGCTATGCCTTATCAAAAGGAAAGGATGTGATTCGTAAAATTAAATTCGGTGAGGGCTTAGTTGGACAAGCAGCACTTGAAAAAGAGATAATAACTCTTTCTGATATTCCTGATAATTATATAGATATAAATTCTACATTTGGAGAATTTGTTCCAAAGACTCTTTTAATAGCACCATTCATGTTTGAAAACAACGTACTTGGTATAATGGAATTGGGTTCTATAAACGAGTTTACAGCTCTTGAGATAGAATTTATAAAATCTACTCTGGAGAACATTGCCATTGCTTTTAATTCAACCCTTTCAAGAGAACAGTTAAAAATGATACTAGAAAAGACAAATAAACAGGCAGAAAAACTTAAGGAACAACAAGAAGAATTGCGTGCATCTAATGAAGAACTGGAAGAACAAACAGAAGAACTTAGAGCTTCTACAGAAAAATTTAAAACCCAGCAAGAAGAATTGCAAGCCATCAACAAAGAATTAGAAACTAATAATTATATGAATGAAAAGAGAACGGAGAGTTAAAATGAAGACCACGAATTTTATTGCTAAAAGTTTAAGTGCTAAGTTAACAATTTTGTTTCTTATTATATCAATTATTCCAATCGTTATCATTGCTATTATAAGCAATCTTAGTTCGCGGAATGCACTTGAACAAAGTGCTTTCGAAAAATTAGAATCTGTTGGTACTTTCAAGGGTGATCAAATTGTTGCATTTATTAGTAGAAAATTCAGAGATCTGGAAATTCTTTCACAAGCTGATAATATTACAAGAGCATTTGATATTTTATATAAATATCATGATGAAAGTGGTGCTACTACAGAGAGTAACTTTGATGTGTCAACTGCCAAGTATAAAAAAATATATAATGAAATTGATCCATTTTTTAAAAAATACATAAAAAGATATAATTTTGAAGATATTTTCCTTATTTGCTCAGATCATGGGCATGTAATGTACACAGCATTAAAGGAAAATGATCTGGGAACTAATTTAGCATTGGGTAAATATCGCTATAGTGGTTTAGGAAAATTATGGAATAAAGTTATCAGCAATAGAAAAAATATAATGGTAGATTTTTCTTATTATAGTCCATCAGCAGAGAACGCTGCATTTATTGGGACACCGGTTTTTGATGCTAATGGTAAATTAATTGCTGTAATTGCCATGCAATTAAGTCTTGAAAAAATAAATGAAATCATGCAGGGAGTAATCGGTCTGGGTGAAACTGGAGAAACTTATATTGTTGGTAATGACTATTTAATGAAATCAGATTCAAGGTTTGATACCGAATCAACCATTCTTAGGCAAAAGGTTGAAACGCAAAGTGTTAAACTTAGCTTACAGGATAAATCTGGAACACATATTATTAAGGATTATAGAGGTATCTCTGTTTTAAGTTTTTATAAAGATGCTGGATTAAATGAAAATTTTGGAACTGATTTTGATTGGGTAGTAATTGCTGAAATTGATAAGGATGAAGCATTTTCTCCGGCAACAAAATTGGTTAGACGAATATTAATGATAGGAATTTTATTAATGATTCTTGTTATATTTGTATCAATATATTTTTCAGGTACTCTTTCAAAACCTATTAAGAAGATTACAAAAATTGCTAACTCAATTGCATTAGGAGATTTGAATCATAATTTGAATATTAAACGTAAAGATGAGATAGGAAATCTGGCAGAGTCGTTTAGAGATCTAAAAAATAACACACTTGCAATTGTAGATTATTCCAAGCTTGTTTCTTCTGGTGATTATACTGCAAAATTGATACCCAGATCATCTAAGGATGAGTTAATCATTGCATTGAATAAAATGACAAGTAAAGTTAATAATGCTTCAATAGAAGGAGATTTAAGGAATTGGCTTAAAACCGGACAGAACAAATTAAATAAAAAGATGCGTGGTGATCAGAATGTAATTAGTCTATCCAGATCGATCATTACATTCCTTGCAAAATATATTGATGCCCAGATAGGAGCTTTATACTTGGTCGAAGAAGAATTGAATGAACTTAAATTAACGGGTAGTTATGCTTTTACTGTTCGGAAAAATTTAAATTCCAGAATTAAATTTGGAGAAGGTTTGGTCGGACAAGCTGCTTTTGAAAAGGAGATGATCACGCTTTCCAATATCCCTGAAGATTATATCAGAATCAATTCTTCTTTGGGTAACGTAATACCAAAGAATATTATGGTTGCCCCATTCATTTTTGAAGATAATGTGCTCGGCGTGGTCGAGTTAGGTTCTATTAAAGAATTTTCTGTAGTTGAAATGGACTTTATTAATTCTGCATTGGAGAATATCGGCATTGCGGTTAATACATCTATATCTCGCGTGAAACTAAAAACACTATTAAACGTGACACAAAATCAATCTGAAGAATTACAAACTCAACAGGAAGAGCTTAAGACATCCAATGAAGAATTAGAAGAACAAACAGAAGAATTGAAAGTGTCAACAGAGAAACTGAAGGAGCAACAGGAAGAACTTAAAGCAACCAATGGAGAACTGGAAGAAAAAACTGAATCCCTTGAAAGACAGAAAAATGAGATTATGGAATAGAATAGATTGATCGAAGTTGCTAGAAAAGAAATTGAAAAGAAAGCAGAGGATCTGGCAATTGCCAGTAAATACAAATCAGAATTTCTGGCAAATATGAGCCATGAACTCAGAACTCCACTCAATAGTTTGCTGATCCTTTCCAGAGATCTGGCTGATAACAGTAAAGGAAATCTTCTTGAGAAACAGATCGAATCTGCTGAAATTATTTATGCTAGTGGAAATGATCTGCTAAACCTGATAAATGAGATTCTTGATCTTTCCAAAATTGAAGCAGGCAAGATGATTGTAAATATTCAGGATGTATTTCTGGCTGACCTGTCTAGAAGTATAAATAGAAATTTCCAACACCAAACCAGGTTAAAAGAACTAGAATTGAAAGTTCATATTGCAGAAAATCTGAGCGAGAGTATATTATCAGATCAACAGAGAATTGAGCAAATAATTAAAAATTTACTTTCTAATGCTATTAAATTTACTGAAACAGGTAGCATAACAGTAGAGTTTAAACAGCCTGATCCTGAGATGGATCTTTCTAAAAGTGGACTTAAATATCAAGATTCAATAGCAATAAGCGTTACAGACACAGGTATTGGTATTCCTGCAAATAAGCTGAGTGCCATTTTTGAAGCGTTCCAGCAGGCAGATGGCAGCACTTCCAGAAAATTCGGAGGAACTGGACTTGGACTTTCCATATCCCGTGAACTTGCAAAACTGTTAGGTGGTGAACTTCAACTTAAAAGTAAAGAAGGGAAAGGATCAACTTTTACGTTCATTATTCCTAAAATTATAAAAGAATCTGTTACGGGTGATATTGTTGATAGACGAAAATCTAAAGAACGTAGAATAGAACATACAGTTCCAAAAATTGCCGAGCGTAAAGATAATAAACCTGCTCCATCTATAGATGATGATAGAAACGATATAACCGAGAATGATAGAAAGATATTAGTAGTTGAAGATGATCTTAATTTTGCAAAAACTTTACGTACTTTTTGCAGAGATAAGCATTTTAAATTTCTACATTCCGGAGATGGTGAAACTGGATTACAACTAGCAAAAGAGTATATTCCAGATGCCATAATCTTGGATATAAAATTACCAGGGATAGATGGATGGTGTGTATTGGACAGTTTAAGGGAAAATCCTCACTTGCGTCATATTCCTGTACATATGATGTCTGCAATGGAAGAAACGATCGATGCTTTTCAAAAAGGCGCCATAGGCTATTTAATGAAACCAGTGAACAAAGATCAGCTTGATAAAGCCTTCAAAAAAATGGAATCATTCTACGCTAAAGATATAAAAGATCTACTGATTGTAGAGGATAATGAACCAATGCAGAATGCTATTGTAACTTTATTAGGTGAAAATAAAATAAAAATCACAGCTGTCGGTTTAGGCAAGAAAGCAATTGAAAAAATTAAAAAAAATAAGTTTGATTGTATCGTGCTTGATCTTTCACTTCCGGATATTACCGGATTTGAAGTTCTAAAAGAACTGGAAAAATTGAATGTAACAATCCCTCCTGTTATAATATATACAGGAAAAGATATTACTAAAGAAGAGGAATTCGAATTGAATAAATATACGAGTTCCATTATCATTAAAGGTGTAAAGTCGGATGAAAGGCTGCTGGATGAAACTGCTCTATTCCTACATCAGGTTGTAGATGAAATGCCTGAAAATAAACAAAAGATAATTTCCAGAATTTATGATCAAGACGCACTTTTTGAAGGTAAAAAAGTGCTGGTAGTAGATGATGATATGAGAAACGTATTTGCAGTTTCTCACATTCTGGAAGAAAAAGGTATGGAAATTTTTAGTGCCGCAAATGGTAAGAAAGCTCTGGAAGTACTGGAAAAAGAAAAACCGTTTGATATGGTTTTGATGGATATTATGATGCCTGTGATGGATGGATACGAAACTATGAAAAACATCAGAAAGCAAACTAAATACAGAGATCTTACAATTATTGCTCTTACTGCCAAAGCAATGAAAGGAGATAAGGAACAATGTTTGGCAGTAGGAGCAAATGACTACCTGGCAAAACCGCTGCAGATTGACAAGTTGCTTTCGTTGATGAGGGTGTGGATGTATAAATAGGATTTTTTAAAAAGGGAATATTGAAATGAATAAACCTAAAATATTGATCGTAGATGATAAACTGGCAAATCTGATAGCTCTGGAGACTTTGTTACAAAATATTGATATAGATTGTATCAGAGCATTATCCGGTAATGAAGCACTGCAATTAACTCTGGAACATGAATTTGCTCTAGCTTTGATAGATGTACAAATGCCGGAAATGGATGGCTTTGAAACTGTAGAATTGATGAGAAATGTAACAATTACAAAATATCTGCCCGTAATATTTGTGTCGGCAATTTATTCTGATGATTTTTACAAAATAAAGGGTGTAGAAGCAGGAGCTGTAGATTTCATTACGAAGCCAATCGTTCCAAAAGTTCTCATAGGTAAGGTGAAGATATTTTTAGAGTTATATTCTCAAAAGTTGCAACTTGAGAAAACTGTTTCCGAACTTGAAAAAGCACTTTCTGAGATTAAAACCTTGAGTGGTTTGATTCCGATTTGTTCTTCCTGCAAAAAAATTCGCGATGATTCAGGTTTCTGGACAAACGTGGAACATTATATTGCTGCAAGAAGTGATGTAGATTTTTCACATGCAATTTGTCCTGATTGTATGAAAAAAGAATATCCTAAAATTTATGCTAAATTAAAAGCAGAAGGAAAAATCTAAGATTGGTATTTTACCATCAGATTATATCCCATACAAAAAAATGAAGAATTCTGATGCTATGTTCAAATCATTATTTCTCTCATCAGTTTTTACACACGGTGAAGCTCCACTCAAATGTCATTCGACTTCATGTTCTACTGATTAATCACACATTTCACATTGAAAACCATAAATGTATAATGTCCAGTTCCAATAACTGATCCACTGGTAGGCATTCCGATCACAATTCCCAATTCATTAATTTTATGAATCTTAACTAATAGTATGTTTCGACTGAAAAACAATAATTAAAAAAAGCCCCGATTTCTCAGGGCTAAAAGCTATATGCTATTTGGTTAAATACTATTTTACAGCAGTAACTTTAAAAAAGAATTTAGATTCTGAGATAGGATAAGATATCGTTGTATTAGGTGTTGATAGAAGATAATAAAAACCATCCACGGGATCAATAGAACCATATATATTATAAGATACAGCCGTTAGAACTGAAGTCCAGGAAAGAATAATATTATTGTTCTCTTTAGTTATTGCCAGTTCTTGTGGCGCAACAATAGAATCTTCAAAGAACCAGATCCTTCTTGATAAGGTTGAATCGATCACAAATGGATTTGGTTTGTTTTCCTGATAGGAAGCAATTGCCCAGATTCGGTCTAATTCTGTTGCATCTACCGGATCGTATTCATGCCAATCCTGCAGAGTTTCTTTCTGAGTATTCCAGAAAGTAGTATTTGCAGCAGGTTCATACATTGCAAAGAAGTAGAACATTGAACGGGCAATATCACCTTTTACAGATTCCCGAGGTTCAAAGAAATCAGGATCATCATTTTCTTTTTCGGAGTATTCATCAATATTCTGAGTAGGAATGGTATAAAAAGTTTCATCTAATCTATACCATCTATCAGCATTTTGGTCCGGGATTTCACCAAAAGGATCATTACCTCTGGAAGAATTAACACCAGTTCTGCAAGGATACAAATGGTGCATATCACTTTTCTGCGGTTCAACATCTGCTCCCATGCTCTGGGGCCAGGAATGTTCACAGTTTATTCCATTATTATAAGCATAAGTACTTGGATCTTGTGAAAGGTCCATAGTAATTGTGAAACCAGAATAAATGCCGGATAATTGATTGCCCGGTTTTAAATCAATTTCTGAATACATTATGTCTCGGCATGTATTATATCCTAAAGTAGTAGAAGTTTTGAAATTTTGTAAAATGTAATTTAAAAGTTCTTCTTCAGAAAGCCCTTGTCCTATCTCAGTTTGTGAATAAAGTATAGAGCTAAATACTAAAATCACTAAAATAAATATAATATTAATTTTCATTGAGCTAAATTTTTATGAAGCAAATTTTTGTCAAATGGAAGAATTGGGAAAGTGAGGACTTGCTGTTATTCTGAAATTTCTTACATAGGCTTACGAGTAATATAATTATAATTGGAGATCCTTCCAGAAACTAACTTACAAGAAACGTTAGAAAGACAGATTTTCAATTCATAATTCTCTACTTCATACTTCGATACTTGGCTGAAGCCAAACTTTCATCCTTCGCAGTAGTCTGTTACGGAGAACGGACAGCATGACAAGAATTCTTTCACAGGCTTCTTTCACTCCCTAATTCCTGATCTCTAATCCCGAATCCCTAATTGAAAAAGCTCTCAGAACTTTTTCAATAGTTCTTCCACAGCTCTTTTAAGTTGAACATCATCATCATTAATTATCTGCTCTGGTGTGGGGTCGACAAAGATGTCGGGTATTGCTCCATTTCCCTCCATATTTTTTCCGGTAGGAGTATACCACCCAGTTGAAGGCATTCGCATACTGGATCCATCCATAAATGTATAATGTCCAGTTCCAATAACTGACCCACTGGTAGGCATTCCTATAACAATTCCCAATTCTAATTGCTTAAATAATGTAGGAAAAATTTCAGCATCAGAGAATGAATTTTCATTTATCAGTAATGCCATTGGAACATCTACAGTATTATCAGGATTTTTATATTTCACCTTGCCGTCATAACCTCTATAAGTACTCAGGGCATAAGGCTTCTTGGTAAGGATTTCTAGCAATCTGTCATGAATGTAACCACCACCGTTATTTCTTACATCAATTATCAGAGCTTTTTTATCTGCATTTTCGGCAAATAAGTCCTGAATAAATTTTTGATAGCTTGTGTTATTCATGCTTCTTATATGGAGATAACCGATCTTTCCACCTGATAATTTTTCAACTCTTATTCTTCGTTCTTCCACCCAATTATCGTAAAAAAGTGCACGGTCCTCGCGGTTACTTAACCCTTTTATTGTAACGACTTTCATACTATCACCGCACATTATCTCCAGCTTTATTTTCTCGCCAACTTTATTCTTAAAGTTAGCAATAATATCCATTTCTTGCCCGATCTCTTCTCCATCTACAGAAAGCAGTATATCTCCCGCTTTTATATTGTGCGGTTTATTCAATTTAGATTTTTTATAGATCTTCTTTATTCTAATCCCGTTTTTAGGAAAATTTTTGTAATCAAATTCAAATCCGCAATAGGCAGTATCATAAGTTTTATAATTGGAATCACTTCGCGGATAAAACCCTGTATGCGAAGCATTAACTTCTCCGATCATTTCATCAATAATTTTCTTCAAGATATCAGGCGTATTGGCAAATTGAAGATATTTTGAGAAATCTTTTTTCGATCTCTTCCAATTTACCCCATGCATATCTGGGTCATAAAATCCTTTTCCAAATTCCACCCAAACCTGTTGGAACACATCATTATTCAATTGGAATCTATCGTAAGAATATTTATAATCCATTTCAATCAGTTCAGCTTTTTTACCTTTTTTTGGAGTATATTTATACAATTTTTCCTTTAGAATATAATAGAATACTTTATTCTTTTCGTTGAATTTTAAATCTTCGGGTACAGTAGATAAAGAAGTTATCAATTTATCATTTTCACCTGTAAAATCTGCTTTTCTTAAAGAATATTTTTTGTTATTATAATTCACATAATAAAATGTTGAATCGTCTATCACATGCGCTATCCAGCTATTTCCCGGTTTAGTAATTATTGTAGTAATTCTATCGGAGAATCCTTCTGTGTCAATCTTCAACGAATCCTTCTTTTTCTCATCTTTTACTTCTTTCTTCTTATCTTTCTTATCATCCTCTTTCTTCTCTTTTACAGGATCTAAAATATCTTTCCAGGTATCCTCTTCATTATAAAAATCTTTTCTAGCTAATAAATCTGCTCTTCTAATATTCCCATTTTCACTAAGGAAGGCAGATTTGTTATCCTTTCCCCAGAATATTTTTGAGATCCAGCCATTAAAATTATATAATTTTTCTTTCTCCTTGCTCTCAACATTGTAAACATAGAGACGCTGAGTCCACTCCTCAGGAAGAGTTTCACTATATAAAATAAATTTTTCATCAGGACTTATACTTAGTGTGTGAGGTACATATTGATCTGAAATAATTGTTTGAATGTTGTTACATAAGCTGTCTGCTATTGCTACCTGATGTTTTCTGTTATCATCAGAAAACCCAATTGCCAGAGTTTTACCTTCGCGCATAATCCAATCTATATATTTATCATCACTCCACTCTAACTTTGTGATATTACTTATATCTTTAATATTAACTCTGTATAATTGCAATTGCCCTTCAGTTCTTTTTGTAAACAGAATTGTCTGGTTATCACCTAAGATCTGTATCTCTTCAATTCCACTTTGATCATGGGTGATCTGTCTTACATCTCCCCCCTTTTCGGGAACTGCAAAGAGATCAAATTTGTATGTGAATACAACAAGTTTTCCATTGTCTGATATTGCATAATTAGATGCCGTATTTTTTACATCTTCTCTTTCAAGTGAATTCACATAGCAATCCTGAGCCACTACAATGTTCAGCTCTTCAGCCTTTTCTGTAGCAGGATCGTATTTCCATAATGTATCAAATCTTTCAAAAACTATGCGGTCGTTTGATGTGGCAATTGCAATACTTCTGGCTGACCATTTTTTAAATTTCGTAAATTGTTCTCGTTGTTCAAAATCTCCGTTGTTAATTTTATAAAGTTGGAACACATTGCCGTCGGAAGCTGCAAAATAGACACTGTTAGAAATTGAAGAGTAGACAGGAAATTTTTCTGAAAGCTCAGTTTCTGTTAATCTAGTAAATTTACTTTCTTTTATCTCATAAACCCAAAGGTCTCCATTATAACTTCCGGTATATGATTCTCGATAAATATTACCTCTTCTATCAAAGATGATTTTATTCCCATCTTTAGATAGATCTGCGTTCCTGCCAGCAAATGATGTGATCTCCTTATAAGAACCGTCTAGTTCCACTTCATAAAAGATATTCCCTTTCCCGGTTTCATAACCACGCACAAACAACGATTTACTGTTTGGAAACCAATCTAAAAGATTTAGTGTTTCTTTATTCACTACTTTAATTTCTTCTCCGTTTAGTGCGTAAAGATAGATACCTGTCCATCCATCTCTATTGGAATTGAAAGCGATCTTCTTACCGTCTGGTGAGAATTTTGGATTCCACTCCTCTGCTTCTGTTGATGTAATACGCTGAGCTTCTCCACCTGTAAAAGATACGGTCCACAGATCATTTTTATATACGAAACATACCTTTTCACCATCAGGTGAAATAGCTGGCTGACTCATAAAATGCGGTTCTACTGCAATTAGCATAGTTACAAATATAAAACTGATAATTATAATTACCTTTTCCATTGTATTCCTCTCTATTTTCTTTTTTAAATATTACTTAAACCAAATGCAGGATCTAGCATTTTGATGCATCCAAAACATTTTGGTTCAATCCGGCAGTTGTCAGAATAAACCTGCATTAATTTTAATCCGTGTTTTTCCGTGTTCATCTGTGAGCTTTTTTATCTTTTTTAATAATTTCATCATAAGCAGCTTTTACAAAAGGATTCTCCTCATCTTTCATAAAATCTTCAAGCCTCTGTTTTTCCTTTTGACTACAATTTAAATATACTGCTTTCACGGCTTCTGCACGAATACGTTCATCTAAATTTGTAATAAGTTGAATAAATAACTTATGTGATCTTTTGCGCTGCTTTTTATATTCGACCATTATACTGTCAGTAAATGTATATTCAATATTAGATAATGTTCTAACTGCCAGTTCAGGATAATCAAATTGCTCATTTTTTATTTTATCATATAAAACACGTGAAGAATTCAGATCTGCCAAATTAACGAGAGCAGTTGTTGCAGCAGAACGAACTGTAAACATTTTATCATCAAGTGCATCTATAAGTACGTCATTTGCAGTTTTATCCTTTAATTTTTTTAATGCACCAATCACACTTAATCTGCAAAGTTCACCTTCATCATTGATAAAGCCCGATATAATGCCAGTTGCTTCTTTATTGCCGATACTGCCCAATGCTCCTATCAGGCTTCGCTTTAAATAATCGTACTCTGTTTCTTCAAGCATTTCGATAAGTGAATCATAAGCCAGTTTATATTTTGCAACTCCCAAAAGCCGTATCGCATTTTTCTGGATTTTTTTATCATTATCTTTAATTTTTTTTAGTAATAATGGTGCAATTGAATCAGGATATTCTTTTGTGGTTGTATCTATTAATCTTAGTTCCAGACTACTGGTGGTTCCTAACTTTTTGTTACAAATATATTGTACAGCTTCTATTTCTCTTTCTAAAAAAGCTTTCTTAGCTCGTGCAACTTTTCCCCGGTTAGAACCCACTTCCCACAAAGATGCTTCTTCAAATAATTCTTCAGTAGTCTTCAGCGAATCTTCAGCAGTCAGTATTATTTCTTTCACTATTTCTTCAGCAGGTTTTGTAACTATATCTCTTTCCAGGTCAATTCCAATTCCCCAACCGTTATGTGTCCACAATCCACCATCTTTGGCAAGCGTGTTGCGAGAATACTTGTCTTTTCCTTCCAGATCCATGAATATTCCACATCCGGCAAATCCCCTTGCCCATTTCACAGAACCGAAACTATAATCTTCCCAGGTTGAATACATATCGTTGCCCAATTTATCTATGAATAAGGCAAATGAGTTTGTGAGTGAAATTCCATAACCACCGGATACAATGTAGTTATCATCACCACTTTCATCAACGAGCATAGCTACAGAAAGATCGTGGGCAGTTCCACCTACAACACCGTTCCGTGAGTGATATTGATCATCTCCACCCTGTTCCCACAATGCACCAACCGCAAGATGAATTCCAGCACCTTGAGCATATTGGGCAGCATTATAGGAATCGTTTCCTCCGCCATCCACTAAAATTCCCAGTGAATACCAATAGGCTGAACCTTCACAAAAAACTTCACCATCATAAAAATCATTACCATTTTCGTCATATAAAACACCGATCCCACCACCTGCTCTGGGTCTCCAGCCCATTCCAAAGCCATGACTGAATGATTGATAATCATTTGGCAAAAGCGGTGCATGAAGATATTCCCCTCCGGTTCTGTATGTATCATCACCTCCTGTATCATGTAATAATCCATAACCAAAAGTTGAGCCGAATCCCTGTGCCCAGAGTTTTGCCAGATATCTATCGTCATCTTCTCCAATATCTCGTAAAATCCCGATGCCGTAATGACCCGAACCTTGAGTGAAACAACCTCCACGGTAATCATCTTCTCCCGCACTATCGATCAAGATTCCGATACCGCAAATACCTGACCCAAGAGAATAATGTGTTCCCCTGTAAACATCATTACCATTCTGGTCATACAACATTCCTATTCCCAAAAATCCTGAACCCATGCTTACTGATTTTTCTTCGCTAAAATAAACATCATTCCCATCAAGATCAATTACAAATGAATAAGAATTCTCCAGAGTCCCTAAAGCTCCTCCAGCACGACATCTGTACGTATCATCTCCACCCAGATCTATAATGAAGGCAAAATCACGTGAGTAAACATTTTCACCTTTCCCGCCAATAATCAGCTCACCATATTTTGTTTGAGTATAATACAATACATCACCCTCAACACCTTCAATATTTTTGCTATTGATCTTTCTTAAGTTTTCAAAATTATCACATTGCAATTCTTCTATTCCATTTAAGAACATCAATCCTGCTGTATGCAAAGAATTCCGATCAAGTTTCTTCATAATATTGAGAAGTCTATTTTTATCTACCGAACGTGAAGTATCTACACAAACATTATATTCCTGCTGCCAGCTTCCTTTTAGAGCTATATCTTCAGGATCATCTTCGCCACACCATAAATTTGGTGCAGACATAACAAGGTCGTGAATTTCAAGAGTATCCAGTTTGGAATAGAATTCTTTTAAGTATGGTTCTGCCTGATCAAGTGTATTTACAATGATATCTTCCGGTTTATCTGAATCTATTGAATGATAAATTAAGTTTTCATCAATTTCAATATCGAGTTGTTGTGTTAAATATATTGTAAGTTCTTTTATACTATTTTGTTTTATATTGGTTACGGTTTTTTCTACATAACCCGGTAGTTCCAAAGGATAATCCAAAAGATAATCCACGATTTTAAGCTTAAATGTATCATCCTTAACCCATGCTTTTTCAAAACCAAGCTCAATAGGTTCCAAATGAAGATAATTCAAACAAGAATCTAGAACTGTCGTACTTAGAGTATCCAATATCTCTGCAGAAAGAACAATTGGTAAAATGAGAATTAACATTATTAAAATTACAATTTTACTTATAAGCATTTACAACCTCAGTAATAATTTCATTTTGAATTCAGTATAAAGTTTATTATCTAATAAGTCAAATTAAAAGAAAATAAACAAAATAAATTCTTCTTGATTAAATATTCATAATTTAATTTATTAACATGATTAAATTATTTAGGGATTAAAACATGAAGTATATTTTAGCTTTAATTGTAATTATTTGTTCTTCTTTTCTTTCAGCTAAGACCATTGCAGAAGTGGGAGGTTATAATATCACTTCGGCAGAGCTTCAAAAAGAGATGAATAATTATGATGGTGAGTTTGTGTACTCATATTTCAGCATCAGGCAATTAGCTCTATCCAATCTTATTGATAAATATCTTATTAAAAACTATGCTTTGGAGAAAAAGATCTACGTTGATGATTCTGAACTGGAAGCATTCTTTGCTCATCAAGTAGGAGATCTACCCAGATTTCAAACGAACGGGACATTTGACAGGAACAAATTCCTTACATTTAAGAATACAATTGATGGGAAGGAAATCCTATCTGCAATGAGAGAAGAGATTCTCATTGCGAAGACACGGACTATTCTGGAAAAATCTTTTGATCTTACTGACAACAAACTGCGAAGGCAGTACTTTATGGAAAATACAAAGATCAATCTCGGTTATGCTATTATTGATAAACAAGATATTAATTTTGAAATTGAAACATCAGTTGAAGATTTTGAGTGGTATTATAAACGCAATAAACACAAATATAATAAAGAAAAAAAAATCAAATTAAATATCTTTATTGTATTGAACGAGGAATTTAAAGAGACAGCTAAGCCTATTGTAAGTAGAAAAATAACAGCATTGATATTGGCTGACACCACACTTAATATTGAAGATACAACAAAACTCCGCGAGGAATTTTCATTAGAAGAAACTCATATTTTAGCAAAGCAAAAAGCACATCAATTAACCGAAATGCTCCAAGCGGGAGTGAATATATCTCGACCCATAATTGAATCATCTTATCTTAGCCGGAATGACAAACTCGGTGCTCTTCCAGAGATTATTCTAAAAAGTGCATTTGAATTAAATGAAGGACAATTTGCTGAACCGATTAATATTGGTAATGGGTATCTTGTTTTTTCTGTAGTAGATAAGAAAAGAATTGCTAGAAATGATGAACAGGTAATTGCAAATTCCATCTGGAAAGAATACAAAACAAAAAAAACGAGTACAATGAGCGATTTATCTCAAAGACAATACTTCGAAGAAAATATAGAGAAATTTATTATTCCTGTTGTAGTCGTAACTAAAGTTGAAATTTCAAATCCATCTCTTTTTTCCTCTAACAGTATAGAAGAATATCAACAGAACTTAAAATCTCTTTTGACAAGAAATGCAGAAAATGAGTATCAGATAGCCTGTATCGTAAAAGATTACAACCTTTCAGAATCTAAAGAAAGCATTTATCTAAAGAGATTTGAAAACTCAAATATTGTCGATGATATAATCGCAATTAGAATAAATCGTGGAGAACTTTGGGGATTCATACCAATAGATAAGAAATATATTTTCTACAAAGCTATCTCCTTTTTCCCTGAATTTATTCCAAGCTATAACAGAATTAGTGATCAATTTCCAAAAATTTTAACTTATTCCAAAAAAGACAGTCTTAATTTCAGTCATTATTTTGAATCACATAAGAAAGATTTTCGAACACCCGATAGTTTACAAATTGGTGGTGTTATCTTTCCTATTCAAAATGAACTTATGCAACTTGAACAATCTATTTCTGAAAATGAATTAAAAAATATCTATGATAAAAGGATAAATGAATTCTATCGAGAAAAATCTGTGAAATTCGATTATATTTTTTCGTATGATTTAGAATTAGCTAGAACAATATCTAAACAAGTTACTGATGGAATTGATGCCTCATTATTAGAACTAATTTTTGGCTGTAATAATTCATTACCCAAAAATAAGATCATACAATTTAATGAGTTACCAGAACCGATAAATTCAACTCTTCCTATGATCAGTATCGGAGATTGGTCTCAACCAATCAGTTTTGATAATGGCTGGATCATTTTACATAAAATAAAGAGCTACGACGAAGGAATCATTCCCTTCACTGATGTTAAAGATGAACTGCATAAACAGCTTATCTATTCTATTGCTGACAGCATGGCATTTTCTCACGCAAAAGTTATTTTTGATTCTACAACTTATATCTCCCAACTATCAAATTTTGTTGAAGAATCTGATATATTTAGAACCGAATTCCAAGACGCAAAAGAGGATTTTGAATTTCTTGGTGATATTTCAGATTATAGAACAGAACTCCTTAGAATGTGGAAGAATGAGAAATATACAGGAATTATTAAACTTGATGATGCATACGCTGATATTTTCCAGTTAAATATCAATCGATCACGTCAACTTACATTCGAAGAGGCTTTACCGCAAATAATTGAAATACATAATTCTAACAAAAGATTTGAATATGCAAAAGCGAAAGTATCAGAAATTAAAGATAAAATTGCTAACGGCACTGATCCAGATTCTTTGCTATATTATCTGGGAGGTTGGAAAACCATCTCCGATTTATCTATTAAAAGCAAAATCCCAGGTGTAGATTTCAGCGAAGCAATATTCGAAGATATACTAAAACATCAGGAAGGTTATTGTAGCTCTGTAATACCCGTAAATTCTGAGAAATTTCTTTTTTATAAAATTCTACAATTAGACCGACCTTCTAAAAAAGATTTCTATCAGGAACAGGAATTATATGAAAAAAAATTCTTAAAGAAAAAATTTGATAAATGGAAAAATAAGTATGAAGTCAAAATCGGAATAACTCTCTTCTAATAGCATAAGAATAAAATAATTGGAGAAATGAATGATGATAAAGCAATGTATTTTGGTAAAATTAGAAATAAAAATTGCGTAATAACATCAAATAATATATAATGATTTTATTAAAGGGGAAAAAGTATGGATAAATTTATTAAAGCAATTCCAAAGGCGGAATTGCATCTACATATTGAAGGCACTTTTGAACCGGCACTTATGCTTGAGATCGCTAAAAGAAATAATATACAATTAAAATATAAAAGTATTGCAGATCTCAAAAATGCATATAATTTTTCTAACCTTCAGGAATTCTTAGATATCTATTATGAAGGTTGTAACGTTCTTCTAAATGAAATTGATTTCTACGATATTACCTGGGCATACCTAATAAAAACTCAGGAACAAAATATTCTTCACGTAGAGATCATGTTCGATCCTCAAACTCATACAGATCGTGGAATTGCCTTTGAAACCGTAATAAATGGAATTCACAAAGCACTGGCTAAAGGACAAAGCAAACTGGGAATCTCTTCAAAACTTATTTTGTCCTTTTTACGTCATCTTCCTGAAGAAGCTGCATTTGAAACGTTAGAACAGGCAAAACCCTTTAAGAAATGGATCGATGCTGTTGGTTTAGATTCTTCGGAAATTGGTAATCCACCTTCCAAATTTAAAAGAATCTTTAAGCAGGCAAAAGAAAATGGATATCTGATAGTAGCTCATGCCGGTGAAGAAGGACCTCCGGAATACGTTGCTGAAGCTTTGGAATTATTACACGTTAACAGGATAGATCATGGTATTAGAAGCTTGGAAAATATGGATGTTGTAAATGATCTTATCAAGCGGAATATAGCACTAACAGTATGTCCACTCTCTAACTTGGCACTTAAAGTAGTTAAAAATCTAACAAAACACCCGCTTAAAATAATGCTTGATAAAGGTCTCTTTGTTACAATTAATTCTGACGATCCAGCCTACTTTGGTGGTTATTTAAATGAGAATTATATTGAGATCCAAAAAGCTCTTAATCTTTCAAAAGAAGATATAATACAGCTTGCTGGTAATTCGTTTAAAGCTTCGTTCTTAAATGAGATAGAAAAAAGCAAAATGTTGCAAAAGCTTAAAAATTTTATTAATTCACATTAATTTGTTAATCATAATAGAATTTTTTATTTGACACAAAAACCCGATATTTTGTTGAGTCCATTTTGCGTGGCGGGATAGCTCAGTTGGTAGAGCAGAGGCCTGAAAAGCCTTGTGTCCCCAGTTCAAGTCTGGGT
>Ga0075123_10000215_pt1 | contig 30241 bp, 25 predicted proteins | sample AntAceMetag02UKX_FD_69808 | JGI IMG/M metagenome (GOLD analysis project Ga0075123, IMG submission 69808) | Saline lake microbial communities from Ace Lake, Antarctica - Antarctic Ace Lake Metagenome 02UKX | ecosystem: Environmental > Aquatic > Non-marine Saline and Alkaline > Saline | place... | reverse complement strand
CCTTATGTTGAGTCCTATTCTAATACTTACAACGATCCGATTTACGAAGATAATTATGATTGGAACTACTACTTTGTAACTCCCTGGTGGTTTGAAGAATCCTATTATTACGATGAACCACGCCTTAAAACAAATCAAAATCGACTCGAGCCAACACAACGCAGGAACTTTGACCGCCGTGATACAACGCCAATGCCGCGGAATAGCGAACCAAGAGTTGACAGACCTTCCCTGGCAAAACCAGGTTCGGACAATAACAACACATCATCGCCGGCTCCTCTGCCGAATAAAAGGCATGAAAGAAGACAAACAGTAACAAGAGATAATGTTAAACCCAGCGAACCTTCAACTCCGCCGCCAAAAAGGGAATCAAGGGAAAGTTCAAAAAAAGAAGTAAAGACCAAAAAAGAAAAAAAATGATTGTAGAACAAAAATTGATCAAGGATATTTGCCCCGGCGATACGATTATTTCCTTTTACATTCTTCGCAAAAAAGAAGTAAGACAAAAAAGATCATCCGGCGATACATATCTTTCCCTTGAATTTGGCGACTGCTCCGGACGTATCAATGGATCTTTATGGAATAACGTTCCAGAAACGATAAAAAAAATTCATACCGCTGATGTCGTAAAAGTAAAAGGCAAAGCGATTACTTTTATGGACAAGCCCCACATAACAATTGAAAAAATCCGCAAAGCTACTACAAAAGACAATGTTGATCCCAATAAATTCCTTCCTGTTTCACCAGCAAATATCGAAGAAATGTTCGCGGAATTAAAGAAAATTTTGACTGCAATTAAAGACCGGCACTTGAAGTCACTCATTAAATTATTTATCAGCGATGCAAATTTCTCAAAAGAATTTTGTCAAGCGCCCGGCGGTAAGTTGTGGCATCATGCCTACATTGGTGGACTATTGGAGCATACACTTTCAGTAACCAAAATCTGTAATTATTCCATTCAACATTACAGGGATTCTGTTAATGGCGATATTTTACTGACAGCGGCTTTCCTTCACGACATCGGTAAAATTGAAGAATTCAGTGTTGATGGATTCATTAACTATTCCACCTGCGGACGATTAATTGGACACATCAACATTGGTTTTAACCTGGTATCAGAAAAAATCTCTCAAATTCCAAACTTTCCTGACAGACTCAAAGAACAGTTGGTTCATTGTATTTTGAGTCATCATGGCGAAAAAGAAAAAGGCTCACCCGTTGTACCAATGACCATTGAAGCGTTAATCTTAAGTTGTGCAGATCAATTAGATTCATCAGCCGGCGCGTTCCAGCGTATTATTGAAAAAGAAAAAGAGCCGGGTAAGGTTTGGAGTAATTATGTGAATTTGATTGATCGGTTTGTTTATTTGGGGGAAGATGAGTGAAAAAACTGATAATTTTGCCATTAAAATTACCATCAATCTGTATTATTCAAAGCATTATTAATGGTTTCAAATAATTCATATTCCATTATTGGTTTTCCTATTATTCCAGCAGGATTTGTTGCTTTCAACCGGTCCGACTTATGCATATCAGTATTTCCACTCATATAAATAATTGGTATATTATATTTCTTATTAATAATTTGCGCAGCCTCAATGCCGTCAATTTTACCCTTTAATTTAATATCCATGAGTATCAAATCAACTTTCTCATTTTCAACAATCTTTATCGCTTCTTCACCAGTTCCAACATTATCAAAGGCATTGTATCCATGTGTTGTTAGCCGCATTTTAATATCCAGGGCTGTTATAAATTCATCTTCAACTATTAGAATATTTCGTTTTCCCATATTCATACCCCATGAAATTTAATGTACAAATTGTACCATTGTTTCTTTCAAACTTAGCCTCTCCTTCAATTTGATAAGCCAATGTTTTAATAAGGGTTAATCCTAATGAGTCAGCTTTATCGTAATCAATGCTTTCAGGAATTCCCACGCCATTATCGCGGACAATTAATTGATATGACTTGTCTTTTAACGTGGCAAAGGAAATATTTATTTTTCCTTTATTATTTTCTGGAAATGCATGTTTTAGCGAATTTGTGAGCAATTCATTCAGAATTAAACCACAGGGGATGGCTGAATCAATACCTAAAATTATGTCATCCAAGTTAAGTTTTAACTTAATGTTCTTACTCGCATCATTGTATGAGTTAAACAATTCTTGAGATAAACTTTTTATATAATCGGTGAAATTTATACTTGATAATTTTTTGGATTTATAAAGTTTTTCATGGATGAGCGCCATAGAATTAATCCGTCTCATGCTTTCCTGCAAAGCTAATATGCTCTTTGGGTCTGTCATTTTTCCACTTTGAAGATTTAACAAACTACTGGTGACCTGAAGATTATTTTTTACACGATGGTGGATTTCTTGAAGAAGTGTAGTTTTTTCTTTTAAATCTTTCTCTATCTGCTCTTCTGCCTGTTTGCGCTCAGTAATATCCAGCAGAGATGCCACACTCTTCTTGGTCCCTGGTAACATATCGATGTAAAGGAGAATGTTTTTTACTTCATTATTTTTAGCAACAAATCTGAATTCATATTTTTGTAGAGCTAATTCTCTTTGTTTCCTACGCAGCTTGTGTTGTTCCTTCATTTTTTCAAGGTCTTCTGGAATAACGAATTCTGTCCATCTTTTTTTACCTTCTATTTCTTCGCGAGAGTATCCAGACAATTTTTCACATTCAGAATTTGCCAAAGATATGATAGTGTCTTCTTCTATTATAATGGAGGCAGTTCCAGTATTTTCAAATACTGTTCTGTATTTTTTTTCGCTTTCTCGTAGCGCTTGCTCTGCCTGCTTGCGCTTTGTCATGTCCTCCACTGTCCCTTCATAATAAAGTATGTTTCCGTCCTCATCATGGACAATTTTCGCACTTTCGCGGACGTAAATTATTTCACCGTTCTTTTTTTCCCATGCTGATTCGAAACCATTAACTTCATCTTTTTGTTCAATTAGCTTTTTGAATTCCTTTCGGGGATATTCTGGATCGTAGCCTTTTTTTTCAAGGGACCTCTGTCTAAGTTTGTCAAAGGAGGAATAACCCATCATTTTTATCAGTGCAGAATTTGCCATTAGAATTTTACCATCCGGAGTCGTGCGGTAAAGTCCGATGGTGGTGTTTTCATATATGCTTCTGAATCGTTCCTTACTCTCGCGAAGTTCCTCCTCCATCTTCTTGCGCTCGCTGATATTTGTTCCCACGCACACTGCACCACTGAGCTGTTGTTCATTATCATACAAAGCATTTGCTGAGAAAAGTACCGGAATTTCTTTTCTGGATTTCGTGCGATAACTTATTTCCCGGGATTCAATCTGTTCAATTTTTAAAAACCCCTGACTCTCATCTGCTGGGGCAAACACATCTTTTTTGAAAATTTCATTAGCTGACATTTGTAACAGTTCATCTTTCTCATAGCCCAATAAATTACAGAGAGCCCGATTTACGGTATTTATCTTTCCTTCTGCGTCAGTTACAATCAATGTATCATCCATTGACTGTATTATATTTTCAACATAATTTTTAGAAACAAGAACTTTTGATAAATCCTCGGTCATTCTGTTAAAAGAATTAGCCAGTTCGCCAAGCTCATCTTTTGTCTTTACTTTAACCCGGTGGGATAAATCCCCGCCACCTATTCTGTTTATTCCAGAAATTAATGTAACTAAAGGACGGTTTATAAAATATCTTATTCCAAAGACAACTCCTAAACTGGATATAATAATTACTGTGATTATTGTTAACAAAATTACTATTTTAAGCCTATTTAATTTTTTATTAAAGCCAGCCAATGTTATCCCTAATATTACTTTTCCGACTTCATCTTCTTTTGTATCCAGAATAAATCCTAATTTTTCTACTGATTCAGGTATTGGAGTGGCGGTTACAGGAGCGGTAAACTCTTTTATCAGTACTTTTTTCTCATTTCCTGCCTCAGCCAATACTTGCCCTTGTTTGTTTTTTATTTTAGCATAGGCAATATCTTTTTGTTTTATTATTCCTTCGGCAAAATTGGTTAGTTCCTCCTTATCCTCAACCAAAACACCGAATTTGCTATTATAAGCAAGATTACTGACTAATGTTTTTGCTCTTTCATTAAGTTCTGCTTTTATTGCATTGCTTTCATGGCTTACAAAAAACCAGCCAAGAAATAAAGTAAAAACTATTATCAACGTTATAGTAAATAGAATAATTTTTGTGGAAATATTTAATTTAAGTTTCATTTTCCAAAAATCTCCTCCGCATTTTCAATTATCTTTTCAGGGATTTCTATGCCTAGCCTGTCTGCTACAGCAAGATTTAAATACAATTTTGTTTTTCTTGGTTTACTAATCGGGATATTTTTTGGATTTTCACCTTTTAATATCTTAAGGGCTATCTCTGCCGTCTGCCTTCCAATATCCTCATAGTCACAAGAGTGAGCAATTAATGCTCCTGCTCTTACATAAGCAGGTGAGATTCCCATAACCGCAATCTTATTTTTTAGGCAATTTTTAAGAATATATTTTATGATTGACGGCTGGCATACAGTCATATCCGGGATCAGCCATAAAACATCTAAGTCTAACTCATTAAATTTTATTTTTGTTATCTCTTTAATAGTTTTAATCGGATATGTTATGATATTTATATCTATATTTCTGGCTGTTTGTTTTGCTTTTCGGATAATATGATAGTTTTCTTCATGAGTGTAAATTACACCTACTCTTTTTAACCCTGAAACAATTTTTTTAAAATTTTTAAATTGAACTTCTAACGGGATATCAAGTGAAGCTCCAGTTAAATTATTAGCAACCAATCCAATTTCTTTTGGGTCAAGAACAACTGAAAAAACTATTGGAATTTCAGAAATTTTCTTATAAACAATCTCAGTTGCTCTTGTGCCCAGGGTTAAAATAATATCAGGGCTTTTTGATTTTATATCATCAATTATTTCTTCTTTATTAATATCAAAATCAACTATTTTAGCATTTATTCCTTTTTCAGTTAACAAATTTTTGAATCCTTCAACAGCAGCATTATATGGTGCAATATCTCTACTTTTTAGAATAGCAATAGTTTTTTTCTCCATGCTGAAACCTACAAAAGGAGTGATAAACGCAGTCAATAAAATAAAAATGAGGGTGATGGATATTTTATTTTTCATCTTGAACCTAATCTGTTTTGTTATAACTCAATTCTATTATCCTTCAAATTTGTTCCTTTTAGTTCCATAAACTATTGTAGAATTTAAAAATTACACTTGAGGTTTCCAGTTATTTTTCGTCCAATCAAATCCCCTGTATGCCAACCAATAGTATTTGACTCATAATGTTTATCATTATTTATATTGTATCCAGAAACTGACAGTTCAACATTATCCGTAACTTTGTATGCTATTCTGGCATTCAAGGTAAAGTATGAATTAACATTCGAGGTTTCTTCTCCTATTCTGCCAAAAACCGGATTTGAAGTCAAATATATCTCTTCAAATTTATCTACATAATGTAGAGTAGTATTGCAAGACCATCTTCCCAGATTTGCGTTTAATATTAAATTAGCCTTATTTCTGGGATCAACTGCAGCATTTCCAAAATCATCCCTGTTAATATATTGATGGGAATAATTCATCTTGCCGGTTAACCAATTCAGCAGCATATATTCAAGCTCGAGTTCTCCGCCTATTTGATAGGCAGCTGCAATATTTTTCTGAGGTCCAAGTTGAGCGTCGTCAATCAAGTCCTGGTAATCGTTGTAAAAAATCGAGCAGTTTAATTTAATTTTATTTGTTATCGTATTAAAATGATTCAACTCGATTGAAGTTATTTTCTCTTCATCCAGTTTTCTTGAACCCAATGCAAACGGATAAACTGTTCCATCATTTGTATGCTCGAATAAAGAAGGAATATAGTATCCATTTGCCAGTATCAAACGAAATCCCTTATTCTTTGCAAGGGTATAAATTAAACTGCTTCTGCCCAAAGCCAGGTAATTCAGGTGTGTGTAATATTCAACTCTTCCACCAACAGTAAATATAAACCTGTCACTTAAATGTTTCTCCAACTCCATATTCAAAGCATAATCGAAAACACTATGTTTTTCTTTTTTCCCCTTTATATCTCCTTTGAGTCCTTCAATTTCCCAGTTTGCACTCTTAGCATAACCTCCAATAGTAAAAATACTATTTTTATTTTCAAAAAATTTATATACTTCTAACTCATAATTATTGTCTTTTACACCGTAATTACCGCCCCAGAAAGTCTTCTCATGTTTATTGTGAAACACCCTTATCCAGAAGTTTGGACGTTTATACTTTAATGAAGAAAAAGTAGTTACTGGCTGGCATACCCTGCTAATTACATATTCAGCATCAGAGCGACGCCAGGAAAAGTTTAATGAAGAAATATCATTAATATTATATTTTGCTTTTATTCCGAGATAATCCACTCTGAAATTGTCTCTTTCCTGGGGTATATTTGCCTTTTCCCACTCATCTGCCTGCCTGTTTCCGGCAGCAACGCTGTAACTTAAATTCTTATACTTACCACCATAAAGAAAGCTGCCTCTAAATGTTTTAAACTCACCTCCGGTTAAACTGATTTCGGCGCCTTGTATTTCAGCAGGACTTTTGGTCACTATATTTATAACCCCGCTGAAAGCATTTCCCCCATAGAATATTGCTCCAGGTCCCTTTATAATTTCTATTCTTTCGATCTCCTCCAGAGTCAATGGCATCCAGTCAAAAAATATGTGATTAGCGTGATACATAAATGCATTATTTCCATCTACAGTTACTAATACATGCTGGGTGTCGGAAAATCCCCTAATTCCCACAACGTGCTGACTCATGTGAGCTTCCCTCACATCAACTCCAGCCACTGATCTTAATATATCTCCCAGGTTGGTGGCTCCCGAATTCACTATTTCTTTGTGGGTTAGTATGGTTACATTTGAAGCGGCTTCTGTTTTTAATTGCTCCCTTTTGCTTGAAGAAAATACTAATGGAATCTCCTCAAAAAGAAGCTCCTCTTTTCTTACAATTTCTTGAGCCATAACTTCAAACCCAATCTCCAAAAACAAAATTCCCCCTATTACAAAAATAAATATATTTTTGAACATTTCTCAATACTCCTTAATTATTTAATATTTTTCGTTATTATTTTACTAATTAAAAAGGATTTTAAAAATTCCATCCTCTATCTATTCCAGTGTTTTTCTTTCATAGCCTTCTTATATTCTTATCACCATTGTCATTAAAGATATTTTTTGCGCAAAAATTGTTCCATACTATAACATTGCTATCCTTATAAAGTACATCAATACAGACATTTACTTTATCTATTATTCTCTCCGTGATCTGGTTAAATACGCGTATCTTTTCTTTCCCCTCTTTCTTATGTTCAGCTTCTTTTGCTTCTAATTCTCAAACTTTTTTTTTATTATATTTAATTTTTCAAAAAGTAAGTTTTTTGTTTTTTTTCGTTTTTCATTTTGAAAGCTCCTGTAATAAATAATTCTGTTGATTTAGTCCCGAAAACCCTCCCGAAGTTTGTTGGTTTAATTAAATATAGCGTATATTAATAATAATTACTACCATATATTGATATTACTGTTTTATAAAACCTTCGGGAGGTTACTTTTTCAGCAAGATCATAAATTCCAAATTTCAAAATGAAATCTATTATGGGGAGAAATTTATTATAAATATTGATTTATAATAGTAATTTTCAGCGGTAAAGTCAAAATATAAATTGGGACCAAAGCAGTTATTCGTGTTGTAACTAATTTGATTTTTTGCCTACCAAAAACTGAGGTATTAAAAACACCCAAATATTTCTATTGCAATTTTTCAAAAATTCTTTTATATTACAGTTTATTTTTTCACAAAGTACTCTAAAATAAGCCACCCTTCTAACTAATTATTTGTAAACGAGGTTATGATGAAAAAATTATTTCTTGTTTTACTATTACCTTCCTTTTTAATAATAGGAGCATGTACACAGGAACCTGACATGAAAGAATTAAAACAAAAAGCTGCCAAAATTCATGATGCAGTGTTGACGATAGACACTCACTGTGACACGCCAATGCGGTTAGTGCGCGGTGATTTCGATGTTAGCAAATATCATGACTCAAAAGATCGTAACAGCGGGAAAATTGATCTGCCAAGGATGAAACAGGGAGGACTTGACGCTGAATTTTTCGCTGTTTTTCTCGGTCAGGGAGAGCGGACCAAAGAAGGTATTAAGAAAGTTAGAAAACAGACATCAGATATATTCTATGCCATTCATAAAATGTGTCAGGATCACAGCGATTTGGTTGAACTGGCGTTGACCCCTGATGACGCATACCGAATCGAGAAAACTGGTAAACGGGCAGCTTTCATCGGTATTGAAAACGGTTATCCAATCGGTAAAGATTTATCTTACGTTAAAAAATATTATGACAGGGGCGCTCGCTACATCACACTTTGTCATACCAGTAATAATGATATTTGTGATTCATCAACTGATAAAAAGGGCGCCGAGCATAATGGACTAAGTGAATTCGGTCGTAAGGTTGTTCAGGAAATGAACCGTCTTGGTATGATTGTCGATGTTTCTCATATTTCAGACGAATCATTCTATGATGTTATTGAAATTAGCAAAGCGCCGGTTATTGCGTCCCATTCGTGTACGCGGGCGCTATGCGATAATCCCAGAAATTTAACCGATGAAATGATTAAAAAATTAGCCCAAAAAGGCGGGGTTCTTCAAATATGTTTTTTTAGCGGTTACGTAAAAACTCTTGAACCTAATCCAAAACGCAAAAAGGCGTTTGATGAGCTGAAAAAGAAATATGGTGAATGGAGTACCGTTAAAGACGATTCTATTCGGGAAAAAATGCGAGAAGAGTATCATTCAATAATGAGGGAATATCCTCAGAAGCTTGCTACTGTTCAAGATTTAGTTGATCACATTGATCATGTTGTGAAATTAGTTGGTGTGGATTATGTTGGTATTGGAACAGATTTTGATGGCGGTGGAGGTTTGGATGGTTGTTATGACGTTTCAGAAATGGCTAATGTTACTCTGGAACTTGTTAAACGCGGATACACTGAAGATGAAATTCGGAAAATCTGGGGTGGTAATTTAATGCGGGTTTTTAAAAAAGTGATCGAAGTTGCTGAGAGGATTTGAAGCCAAAGCAACAAAAATTTACATCAACCAGGTAATAGGATAATAAGGTAATTGGGTAATAAGGTTGAAATAATACTAATTTTCATTATCAATATCCCAATTACCAAATTACCTATTCACTAATTTTACAGGTGGCAAATGAAAAAATATTCAAAATTTATAATTGTTCTCTTGTTCAGTGTAATAACAACCCTATTCGCTTCAGACCAAACGCCATTAACCAGGGCTGAAAAAAGTGATTACACAGAAACAACTCGTTACGCTGAAGTGATTTCATTTTTACAAGAACTTCAGAAACGCAGTTCAAAGATCAGAATTACTTCAATAGGGAAATCAACGGAAGGGCGAGATATTCCACTGGTTATTTTAGGTGATCCGGTTCCTGCTTCGCCCATGCAATTATTTTTTCAAAACAAACCTGCTATTTACGTGCAGGCAAATATTCATGCCGGCGAAGTTGAGGGGAAAGAAGCAATGTTGATGCTGATGCGGGAAATTCTTACGGGTTCTATGTTTCATCTGCTAAAAAATCAAGTTATTTTAATTACACCAATTTTCAACCCGGATGGCAATGAAAAAATTAGCAAGAAAAACCGTCGTAACCAGGTAGGTCCTGAAGGTGGGGTTGGAATTCGGTACAACGGTCAAAATTTGGATTTGAATCGTGATTATATGAAAATAGAGAGTCCGGAAAATGCTGGCGCTATTGAATTAATTTTAAACCGCTGGGATCCAATATTGTTAGTTGATCTTCACACTACCAACGGATCTTATCACCAGGAACCGTTGACTTACGCCACAGCACACAATCCCAACGGTGATCCTTCTTTACCGGAATATGTGCGAAAAAATTTATTCCCAAAAGTTAGCAAGGAACTTGAAACCAAATATAAAATTTTATCAATTCCTTACGGTTATTTTGCTGATTCATCTGAACCCACAAAAGGCTGGCAGACATTTAATCACCTGCCCTATTACAGCACAAATTATTGGAGCTTAAGAAACCGGTTTGCCATTCTGGACGAAAATTATACCTATGCTGATTTTAAAACGAGAATTGAAGCGTGTTACCGGTTTGTTCAATTGATTCTTGAATACACCAATCAGCACGGCGAAAAGATGGTGAAGCTCATTAGTGATGCAGATTCCCGAACCATTCAAAGAGGAGCCAGTGCTGATACATCAGCAAGATTCGGTACCAGGTTTGAAGCAACTCCGTTTGAAAAACCATTTCTGATTCGGAGTTATGAATTTACGTCATATCAGGATGAAAGAGGAAGAGATCGAATTAAAAAAAGCGATCGTTTGAAAAATTATGAAGTACCATTTTATGGAAATTTCAAAGTCACAAAATCAATAGCATTGGCAAAGGGATATTTTTTCTCAATCAGTTTAAAAAAAATAGCACAAAAAATCCACCAGCATGGCATTGTTGTCGAGCAATTAATCGAACCCATTTCAGTTGAAGTACAGACATTTCAAGTTGCTAAAATTGAAAACAGCAAAAGAATTTATCAAGGGCATAAGTGGACAAAAATTGAGGGAACCTATAAAACAGCAAAAAAGGAGTTACCCGTCGGAACATATTATGTTGGAATGGATCAACCATTGGCAAACGTTGCTGCTTATTTATTAGAGCCGGAAAGCGACTGTGGATTGGTTTACTGGAACTTTTTCGACCGCTATCTTCGCGCCAGCCAATGGGGAAGAGGATTAAGTGAATTTCCGGTTTGCAGGTTGATGAAACCGATGAAATTTGCGAAGGAGTGTGTTTCTAATTTTTAAATTTTAATTGCAAATAACGCATATATACAAAACAAATAAATCCCAAAGTTCAATTACCAAATATCAAACAAATTCCAATTACTAAAATATCAAATTCCAAATTTGGCTATGTTCTAAATATTGTTGATAATTAGCGTTTTTATAGAATTAATTATTTTGTCACATATAAATCTCTCCTTTGATTATTGAATATTGAGATTTTGAATTTGTTTGTAATTTGGATATTATTATTTGAGATTTTTTTATTGGTAAATGAAGCAAACAATTATAAAAACACATAACCATGAAACCAAAAATATTCATCGGTCCAGCCGGTTGGTCTTACAGAGATTGGGAAGGAATTGTTTATCCGCTGCAAAAAGAAAAAGGTTTTGATCAATTGCGGTATCTTTCCCAAATTTTTAATGTCATCGAAATCAACAGTTCTTTTTATCGCCCACCGGCTGTACGAACAACTGAAAGATGGGCAGAAAAAGTAAAGAATAATCCCAACTTTATTTTTACCTGTAAATTGTGGCAGGAATATACTCACAACAGGAATAACTTTCCCGGTAAAACGGAAGAAATTTTAGTAAAACAGGGGCTGGATGTTTTAAAAAAAAGTGAACGTCTTGGTGCCTTGTTAATTCAATTTCCCTGGTCGTTTAAAAATGTACCGGAAAATTATGACTGGCTAAAAAATATTTTATCGTTATTTAAGGATTATAATCCCGTTGTTGAAGTCAGGCATCAATCGTGGAATGAAAAAAGTCTTTTGGATTTTTTAGATGAACACAATGCAGCGTTTGCCAATATTGATCAACCGGTAATTGGTCAGTCAATTCCACTCACATCTTTTTCTTCAAACAAATTGAGCTATTTACGGCTGCATGGCAGAAATAAAAAAAACTGGTTTGCTAAAGATGCTAACGTAGCCAGTCGATACGATTATCTTTATGACGAAAATGAATTAAGCGGAGTGAAAAAGAAAATCGAAGATATGATGGAAAACAGTCCCAAGACTTATATTATTTTCAACAATCATTACAGCGGTCAAGCAGCCGCTAATGCGTTGCAAACGATGTTTTTTTTAGATAATAAAAAAGTAAGTGTTCCAGAAGGTTTGGTTGAAACCTACCCACAGTTGAAATCGATTTCAAAACCAGGTCAAAATAAGAAAGGACAGGTTTCTTTGTTTTAAGCTTTTATTAAGGAGGGTTTGATATGAGCAATAATAAATTAACAACCTGGTTTCTTTTAATTTATCTTCTTGTTACAATTTTTTAATGCCAAAAAGAGAAAAGCTATAATATTGAACATATTGACGGCATCAAAGTAATTCACAATCTCAAACCAAAATAGGGACAGGAATCTAAATTATCACTAAAATTTATTCAAAAAATTGGTGAACTGGAATCTGAAGATGAAAATTACCTGCTGAATTCTCCAATTGATGTTGATATAGATGCAGAAGGAAATATTTATATTTTGGATCAGGGTGACTGCAATATAAAAAAGTTCGATTCAACTGGAAAATATATTAATACTTTCAGCAGGAAAGGTCAGGGACCGGGAGAATTAGAGTATGGTTTATGGATACAATTAGATGATGAAGGAAACATTTATTTGTGTGACGAAGCGCTCCGATTATTAAAACTTTCATCAGATGGGGATTATTTAGGTGAACTAAAATTTCCTTTTATGAGCTCAGGATTTTCAATAATTTCCTCTGATGAAATTGTACTGAATCGTTTAACCGCTAAAGATAAGAAAAATTTGGATAACAGTTTTCTTTTACATTTTATGGATTTCGATGGTAATTTATTAGAAAGCTTCTGCAAACCGCTTGTGTTAGATAATTATAAAAAGACAAGGACGGCTAACAGGCTCCTGTACACTAACGATTCAAAGGGAAATATATACGTAACTTTCCGCAAACAAAATAGAATAGAAAAATATTCATCTAAAGGAAAACTTTTATTTAAGGCAGACCGTCCGTTGAATTACAAAGTATATTTTAGAGCCGGATGTTTTAATGAGATCAAATTGAATGGTAAAATAATACGAGTTCCATCTTTGGAATATTCAAGAGTTTCTGGAGGTATTGGAGTTGACAACCAGGGACGAATTTGGGTTCTGACTTTCAAGAAACAAATAGATATGAATAATAAAGCAGCAAAAGCAGAAGACTATTTAGAGTTTGAAGTTTTTGATAATAACGGTATTTTGATTTCAAAACTACCTTTCCCTGTCAGTTCGTTTGCCACTATAAAAATATGTAATAACAGATTATTTATTATTGATTCACATGAAAATGCTTGTGTTTATGAGTATAAAATAGTCAATAAATAAGAATCGTTTAATGGCAAAATATGAAATAAAACCGGAATCTTTTTTTATCAACAGGACAACCAATGAACAAACTACCCGCTGTAATAACGCGCCAAATGCCAGACCCAATATTAGCAGCCGGATTTCAGCTTTTTAAACGTGAAAATTTTAAATTTTTAGATTTTATCAGGGATTCATATACGGCTCAATTTAATGATAAACGCGGCACATTTTGGGCAATCGTTAAAAGAGACCCGGTGAAAAGAGGATTTACGACATTATGTTCCTGCAATACTTTTCTGCAACACATGAGTTGTCCGCATATTGCAGCATTATTTTTTTTAATTTATTCAAAGAATCCCGATTCTCAGGAGCTTAATGAAACTTTATCTAAAAATTATGATAATAGCATCTGGTGTAATTTAGCTAAACTTTGTTATGAGCACTACGGTGAAAATAAGCTCAATATTTTTGCAAGTTTGAATTCTTCAGAAACTAATCCTGAAATTATGTTGATCGCGAAAGACGAAAAAAAACAAAAAATATTTGAATTTATGACACCAGAACCTTATTTAATGAGGCTGGTTCAAACATACCGCTATAAATTTTTTGAGACGATTAGCGATGAGGAACTGCCCTGGAAAAGTTTTGACGAAAGTCTCGAATATCTTCAACCTGAAAAAACTGAACTTGAAATCCGAATGAATGAAACCGGCTTCAAATCGTGGCGACAAAAATTTGAGGAAAGCTATTGGTTTGATTTAAGCAAAGCCTGGTTTTTCGGATTCAGTGATAAAAGCTATTTGGTTGAATATTTAGACAAACAGCAGAGCTTGAAAATTTTTTCCGAAGACAACCAATTTAATTTTTTTATCCCCAAACCCCAGGTAGCTTCAATCCTGGTTAAATTAGCTCAAAACGAATCTATCAAAAAAACATTAAATCTTTTTGATAAAAAAGTGATATTAAATTATTCCCTTGAAGTAACTCAAGAACACAATTTAATAATCTCGCCGTTACTGGAAATGGACGGAGAAGAAAAGCCCATTTTTATAAGCAAATTAAAAGTGAAGCCTGTCCTGTTTGGAAAATTCATTTACCTCAAAAAGCAGGGATTTTTCCCTTATGAGAGAAAGATCAGCTATTATGATAGCGCCTTATTTAATTTAGATGAAGTAAACATTCCCAATGATAAAATTCCCACCGTCATCCGAGAAAACAGGAAATACATTGACGCTGGTGATTTTTACAAAGTAAGTCCCTCACTTAAAAAGAGAGAATTTGCCGACAAAATTAAAGGCGTCGATGTGTTTGTTGATGAGATAAAAGACGATTGGTTGTATCTTTCCGTCAAGTATCGTATTGGCAGTGATACTGTTTCGCTTTATGATATTTATTGCGCGTTTCGTGATGGGAAACGTTTCATTGTTGGTAAAAATTTCTGGATTGATCTGCATCAAATTGAATTTAATTGGATACGGTCGATGATCAATGACCAAGCACTTGATTTTGATATTTCTGAAAAGAAAGGTGTTAGTTTGAAATTGAGCAAGATGAATTTCATTAAAATGAATGCTCATCTTCCATTAAAAAGCAAAATCAATTCGCGACACGATTTGGAGCGAATGGTTTTTAAGCTTACTAATTTCAAACCGATCTCCCAGGCGCCGTCATTGGAAAAATGCAAATATCAATTACGGGATTACCAGAATAGCGGCTATGAGTGGATGTGGTTTCTTTACGAAAACAATCTCTCCGGATTGCTGTGCGACGATATGGGATTGGGGAAAACTTACCAATCACTGGCTTTGATCGATGCAATTACGTTTTTAAAAAATACATCGTTAAGATTTTTGGTTGTCTCTCCGACCTCGGTTCTTCCACACTGGCAGGATAAGCTAACTCAATTGAAAAAGAAAGTGAACCTCAATCTTTATTATGGCAGTAACCGTCAATTAAAATCTCTGAAAAAAGAAAAGTACTCTGTTGTGTTGACTTCCTACGGAATTTTGAGAAACGATCTGGATGAATTGTCAAACATTGATTTTGAGTTGGCAGTATTCGATGAGATTCAAACAGCAAAAAACAAAGTTAGTTTAACCAATGTCGCACTCAATCAATTGAACAGCCGCATACGAATCGGGTTGACCGGCACTCCCATTGAAAATACGTTGGCTGAATTGAAAGCATTATTTGACATTGTTCTGCCGGGATACCTTGGCGGTGATTTCAGCTTTCGTAAAAATTACCTCGTGCCCATCGAGCGGCGTGAAAACAAACTTAAGCTTGAAGAATTACATCAAATCATCAAACCGTTCATGTTGCGGAGAACTAAAAAACAGGTTTTATTAGAATTGCCTCCTAAAATTGAAGAGGTCAGAAAATGTAAATTGAGTTCAGACCAGGTTAAAAAATATCAGGAGGTGCTGAACTCCAGGGCGCAATCGCTGCTTGCCCAATTGTATAATGAAACGGAAAATATTCCGTACATTCATATTTTTGCTGTTTTGAATCAACTGAAACAGGTTTGTAATCATCCTGCACAAATGGGCGATGGTGAACTGGATTACAATAAATTTGAATCCGGCAAATGGGATCTTTTCAAAGAGCTGTTGGAAGAAAGCTTGAACAGTGGATTCAAGGTTGTCGTGTTTAGCCAATATCTGAATATGCTGGCACTGATCGAATCTTATCTCAAAGAAAAGAAAATTGAATTTGCAACCATAAAAGGAGCAACAAAAAACCGAAAAGAAATGCTCGACCGCTTCAACAACGACACCGAATGTAAAGTTTTCACTGGCAGCCTGCGTGCCGCTGGTTTAGGAGTCGATCTAATTGGCGGATCGGTTGTAATTCACTACGATCGCTGGTGGAATGCTGCCCGCGAAGATCAAGCGACCGACCGCGTTCACCGTATTGGTCAAACCCGCGGCGTTCAGGTTTTTAAACTTGTTACAGAAGGAACGCTGGAAGAAAAAATTGACCGCATGATTTCAAGAAAGAAAAAGTTGATGGATAAATTGGTTTGTGAAGATGATGCAAAAATTGTTAAGAATTTCAGCAGGGATGAGTTGATTGATTTGTTAACGTTTGATAAATAAAAAAAGAGACCGGAAAATTAACTTAACCGGAATTAGGGGGAATTACCGGTTTTTGTTATTTATTCCGGTCTCAATATCTTTGAAACCAAATGTTTACTAAGCTAAAGAATTTGCGTATTTCGCCAATTTTGCTTTTTGATTAGCAGCTTTATTTTTGTGAATAATTTTTTTTGAAGCCAATTTATCCAATAAAGAATACGTTTTTTTTAATTCATCCTGAATCACTTCTTTATCAGTAATACTTCTTAGTTTTTTGATCGAAGATTTCATCTGTGTCTTATGACTTACATTTCTTCGATTAGACTTCAAATTCGTCTTAACACGTTTCTCACATGATTTATGTTGCGGCATAGTTTCCCTTCTCTTTTAACTACAATTTTTTATCATTACTTTCGCTAATATACTAAAATAAAATAAAAATGTCAATAGAAAAATTCACTTGATTTTTTTAAATATTATTTCTATATTTATCGAAATGATAACATGAGGGAATTTGGTTTTGGATAAATTAGTAAAAATACTTAAAGCATTGGGAGATAAAAGCCGACTTCGCATCGTTAAAATGCTTCAACAGAAAGATTTATGTGTCTGCGAAATAACCGCCGTATTAGGATTAGCCACTTCAACTGTTTCAAGCCATTTAAGCATTTTAAGAAATGCTGAAATTGTTGGAGATATAAAAGATGGAAAGTGGGTGGAATATCATTTAAACACAAGAACTGAAAATATCTTCATAAATGGACTTTTGCCACTGTTAACTTTTTGGCTAAATAATGATGAACAAGTAAAATTGGATATGGAAAAAATTAAGATCGTTGATCGTGAAAAATTATGTGGTCGATAATTTTTTTTATTCAATTCATTTCGATTGATATCGAATCGAAAGGGGATTAATTATTTGAAAGGATTAATATGAGTACAGGTATTGTTAAACGTCTTTCATTTTTAGACCGATTCCTGACTTTATGGATTTTTCTGGCAATGACTGTTGGAGTTGGTTCAGGTTATCTTTTTCCAAAAATTGTAGATTTCTGGAATATTTTTCAGGTCGGCACAACCAATATCCCAATTGCTATTGGATTAATCTTAATGATGTACCCGCCTTTAGCAAAAGTCAAATATGAAGAATTGGGCGAAGTATTTCGCAACTGGCGTGTTTTGGCACTGTCACTCGTTCAAAATTGGATTGTCGGTCCGATCCTGATGTTTTTTCTGGCAATCATTTTTCTGAATGGCTATCCCGAATACATGTACGGTTTAATTATGATCGGTCTGGCTCGTTGTATTGCTATGGTCATTGTCTGGAACGAATTGGCAAAAGGCGACTCAGAATATGCCGCCGGATTAGTTGCCTTTAATTCAATATTTCAGGTGCTTTTTTATTCGGTTTATGCTTATGTTTTTATCACCGTATTACCGACCTGGTTCGGATTAAAAGGCAGCTTAGTAGAAGTTACGATTGGACAGATTGCAAAAAGCGTTTTCATTTACCTGGGCATCCCGTTTATTGCTGGAATTATCACTCGATTTTCTATAATCAAATTGAAAAATAAAGAATGGTATCATACAAAATTCATCCCCAAAATCAGCCCGATTACACTGATCGCCCTGTTATTTACGATCATGGTTATGTTCTTCCTCAAAGGCGAGTACATCGTTCAATTACCGCTAGATGTGGTTCGAGTTGCCATTCCTTTATTAATCTATTTTATTATCATGTTTCTGGTTTCATTTTATATGAGTAAGAAAATCGGCGCTAATTATGCTCAATCTGCCACGATGTCGTTTACTGCTGCCAGCAATAATTTTGAACTGGCAATTGCCGTGGCTGTGGCTGTATTTGGAATTCATTCAGGAGAGGCGTTTGCTGCGGTAATTGGTCCGTTGGTTGAAGTGCCAGTGTTGATTGGTCTGGTTAATGTGGCGCTTTATTTTCAGAGGAGATTTTTTAATGCCTAAAATCGAAGTGCAATATTTTGAAGGCTGTCTGCATGTAGCGCAAGCGGTTCAATTAGTTGAACGATACCGAGAAGAGTTTCATAATGTGGAGTTAATTCTGACGCAAGTTGAATCTGATTATGAAGTTGCACGGGTCGGATTTCGGGATTCACCCACAATTCTTGTTAATGGAAAAGATTTATTTGGCGATCCAATTCCTGATGAACTGCATCTTGCCTGTCGCTTTTATCCAAACGGATTACCTGATTATGAGCAGTTTAACAGAATGGTCATGAACTTATAAATTAATAAATAATTAATGTTATTTGTTAGAAAATAGGAATCAAGCAATTTATAGTTTTACTAAATTTTTTAATAAATACTTGACTTTTAAATATATTTTTTTATCTTATAGGTGTTTTAATCATATAGAAGATAAAAATCTTTAGGTGAAAAATGCCCAAAAGAAAATTTGTTTGTGGTTGCTACAGCGAGCGAAAAAATCGTTATTTGGAACCATCATTATTACTATTATTATCACAAAAATCAGCGCATGGTTACGAGTTAATTTCCGGGCTGGAGCTATTAGGTTTTCATAATGGTCATCCGGACCCCGGTGCTATGTATCGCAAACTGCGACACATGGAAGAATTTAAGCTGGTTACATCTCAGTGGGACACGTCTGGATTTGGACCTGCTAAAAGATTATATCATATTACTAAATTAGGCAGACAGTATCTTGATAATTGGGTTGAAGTGTTAAAAAAAAGACATCAGGCATTAGAGAATTTTTTACAACAATATGGGCAGTTAAAATAGCATTTTTCAATAAAAAACAAATCTACTAAATTTGTAACTATTCACCGCAGAGCCCACGAAACACACGAAATACACTAACATATTATTTTTTATTACTAAAGCAACAAAACTCTATTAAAATTATTTCGTGTCTTTTTGTGTGTTTAGTGGGAATAAATCATGTTCTAAATAGTTACAATTTTTATTAATAAGCCGAATCAAAAAAGATTTAAACAACTAATTTCACTAAAGGAGAAAATGATGAAAATAGCAATCCCGGTTTTACAAAATTTGGGAGAAAATTCTCCCATCAGTGAACATTTTGGTCATGCGCCTTATTTTGCTTTTATAGAAAAAAAAGATGACGGTAAATATTCTGTGGATGTCGTTCAAAATCCACTGGAAAGCCATGGCATTGGAGATATTCCTGATTATCTGGCACAGCAAAAAGTAAATATTCTTATTGTTCAGGGCATTGGCGGAAGAGCAATTTCCTTTTTTGAGCAACTTGGGATTCAAGTAATTCGTGGTGCTTCCGGAACAGTAAATGAAATTCTCGAACAGCTTGATAACAAACAGCTTCAGGATCAAGAATATGAAGCAAAGGAAAAATTTCACAGGCATTAGTAACTTAAGGATAAATATTAACATGAAAAGAAAACATCTATGTCACTGTTGGTAGGATGGTTGGGGATATGAATTTCTCCTAACTATTTTCAAACAAATTAAAATAATTTTATAGATTTCAGCAAATAGATCTTTTGGAGAATTTATCGTGGTTTCCCGCCAGTCGGGAAACCATGATATTTCAATAACGCTATTTTGCAGAACTCTAATAATTTCATATTAAGGAGAATTAAAATGATACAGATTCCAGAATGGGTGTTCGAATTTCACGGACACAGATGTCCTGCTATGCCGATCGGTTATCGCGCTGGTTTGGCCGCAATGAAAAAACTTGACGTGGAACGAGCCAGTAATAAAGAATTGTATTTAGTGTGTGAAAATGGACCGGCTCATGCTACCGCCTGCTTTTTGGATGGTGTAATGGCGGCAACCGGCTGTACTTATGGCAAGGGAAATGCAGAAAAGAAAAATTATGGCAAAAATGCAATCACCCTGGCAGACCTCAAAACTAATAAAGCGGTTCGTGTAACTATGAATCTGGAGTTTCAGAAAAAAGGGTTAGCTTCGGAGTTTGTTAAACTGCGTAGGGAGAAAGTTGAACCAAAAGATATCGAACCAGACGTAGTTAATCCATTAATCAAAAAAGTTTTGACTGCCAGTGATGAAGAGTTGTTTAAAATTGGTGAAGTGCATAAAAGCAACATTAAGCCTCCGAAAGGCACTTTTAATTGGCACGAATGCGATATTTGTGGTGAAGTAGTATTCGAGAATACCGTTAAAATGATAAATGGCAAGCCGGTGTGTATCCCTTGTTTTGAAAATTGTTAAAACAGTACTTTTTCAAAGGCTGACTTAATTTGAAAAAATTAATCATGTTGTCAGCCTTTTCTATTATGGCTTAAATATATGAGATGAATCAATAATTTTAAACAATAAGGTATAACAATGACAACATTTCTAATCGCAGCAGTAATTGTTTTTATTTTTACTACTGTTTTGACAATCGCCGGCGTTGGGGCAGCGTTTATTCTAATTCCGGCATTTTACTGGTTGGGAGTGCCGCTAAAAGAAGCAATGGCAGTAGCGCTGCTGCTCAACTCTATAAGTATGATTTTCGCTGCGCCAACCTACATTCGCCATAAATTAGTCATTTTTAAAACAGCCTTCCCCATCATCATTATTGCCGTCATTTTTTCGCCACTGGGCGCCTATTGTACCCAGTTTGTCAATCGTGATGTTTTACTCTGGCTGTTCAATGGGTTCCTGATTTTTGCTGGCAGTATGATGATATTTTACCATGCTAAAAAGCAGGAAAAACCACGAACAGCCGGACAGGAATTGGGCTATGGTATGGGCGTGGGTACATTGGCGGGCTACCTGGGCGGTTTACTGGGGGTTGGCGGCGGTAATTTTATTGTTCCGGTACTGGTCTGGTTGGGCTTCGATCCCAAAAAAGCGAGTGGTACCACGGCATTTATTGTTATTTTTTCTTCATTTGCCGGATTCCTGGGACACGCATCGCTGGGGCATATTAACTGGCAATTGCTCATTTTTGCTGCTGTTGGGTCAATCGCTGGCGCCATTTTAGGAGCGCACCTGATGCAGGCGAAACTGAAAAGTCACCAGGTAAAGTTGATTATCGGGTTGGTGCTTTATGCTATTGCAATTAAGATGATCTGGGGGCTGGTAGCTTAATTCATTCCTTCTGTCATTGCGAGTGGAATCCGCCGTTTTTTTGGCGGATGGAGCGAAGCAATCTCTTGACAATTTGTACCATAGGAGATTGCAGCCAAGGGCACTTACAGCTTCGGCAAAAAACGCTTCGCAATGACAGTTAACTATTGTTTTTGCATCTCCTAAAGTTACAGAATTGCAATGACACCACTTTATGTATTTCTTAACAGAGACAGATATGTCATCTAAATAAGGAAATAGTCGGAATAAATGAAAACGATCATCAAATACATTATAATTACTCTCTTTATCATTTTTTTTTATTCCCAGCTCTTTGCGGCTGTAAACGATCCGGTTGGGTTTGGAGCGAAGAATTCGCCTTCATCCCCAGTGATACTGGAGCGGATCCATTTTAGAAGATACTTTCATCTTCGCTACAGCTTTATCGACAACGCCCCGGACAATAAGGTAAATGAAGATCACTGGAGTCTGCGCCGGTTTAAACTCATCACAGATTGGAAATTAAGCAACAGGTTGCAATTCTATTCGCAGTTTATTTACAAAACGAATAATTACAGCAGTGCTGATGACAGGGTTTACCTGCAAGATGCTTTTTTGAAATTGTTTGTTATCAGGCAGTTCAATTTCATGGTTGGGCAGTTTAAGCCGCCGGTTGGCTGGGAACGATTTCAGCCCGATTTGAGGCTGCCGGTAATCGAACAGTCCCAGGCGATTGATCGATTAATACCTAATGGCTCACTGGGTGAATCGTTTGTTCGGGATTATGGATTCCAATGCTTCGGAAAATTGTCGCCGGTTTTTCAATATGAATTTACCATGATGGCGGGCAGCGGCGCTCACACAAAACTGTCAGATAAAAACGCACCGCTTGTTGTAGGCAGGTTGAGTTTTAAGAAAAAATTCAAGGACCCTGTGTTCAATAAAAAGATGGAACTATTGCTGCAACTGGCAAATTCACAACGTTGGGATACAGATAATGATTTTACCAGGCAACTTCCCGGCTGCGATAAAAATATTTTCCGGCATTTCAGCGGTCGCGATAATCGCTATGATTATGTAATTGCTATTAATTTGGAGCGCAGCCAGTTTGCAGCAGAATATTTATCGACTGAATATTTAGCCGATGATGACGGGCAGGTAAAAACTCGTGCCAGTGGCTGGTTTCTGGAACATTCATATTTCCTGATAGACAACTGGCAATATGTTGTCAGGTACGAACAATTCGATCCGGATCATGCTAAAAAGGATGGGCACGACTTGGCATGGTTTACTTTGGGGCTGGATTATTATTTTAACAAAAAGTCCGGCAGACTGATGGTGAATTACATTATTAAAAATGAGGCTACAAATGGATTGAGAAACAACATGTTAGTGGTTCAGTTCCAGTATTTTTTGTTTGGAGGAAAATAAATGCTCATTTTTATTCACAGCTTGAATATCACTGCATTACTGCTGATCATTATTTCCGCCCTTAAAGACAGGGGTAAAACCAAAAAAGCGTTCAAGATTGCCCTTCAATCTGGCAAAAAGATACTACCCATTCTGCTGCTGATTGTGTTTATTGGCATTTTACTCGGCTGGATTCCCAATTCATGGATTCAAAAGTACCTGGGAGAAAGCAGCGGTTTTTGGGGTGTGCTAGGCGCTGGTTTAATCGGATCGGTAGTGATGATGCAAAGCTTTATTGCCTATCCACTGACAAGTTCACTGCTGGTTTCAAGGGCATCGTTAATGGTAATTGCTACTTTTTTAACCACGCTCACGATGATCGGTATGGCTTCGCTGCCGCTTCAGGTGCAGGAGTTGGCAAACCAATCATCATCTACCGAAATCTGTTTAGCTTTGTTTTCGCTATCATTATCGTGCTTAAGAAGTAGAAAGATATGCTCATCAGCGATAGCCGTCAATTACGACAGAAGCTGGAGCAGATTCTCAAAGACTCGTTTGAAATAAACCACATCACGCTGCAGTTTGAATGCGGGGAATGCGAGGATGTGGGGCTGATTACGGGAAAACAACGTTGAGTATAAATGTAATTTGAAGCTGGACTCAATAAAATATCGACACAGTTATTTCTTTTTTTATGTGATACTTAAAAGGTGTGGGAATGAACATTCTATTAATATTTGCCATCATCCTGATTATTGGTCTGACAACGGAACGGATATTTGAAAAAATTGGTATTCCGCAGGTTGTCGGTTTTATTGTAGTTGGTGTCTTTCTGGGCGACTCATCAACTCATGTTATTCCTGAAAAGATGTTAAACAGCCTGGTGCCCTTGACGTATTTAGCATTGGCTTTCATCGGATTTATGGAGTGTTTTATTAAAGTCGATTAATTTAGCTATTGAGAATTAAATAATTTTCCCATTTTTTGAACAAAAAGTGAAATAGCATTGTTAAATATGAAAAATTTGATCCGGATCGGAATATGATTAATGCAAAAGACCTTTCATGGTTGACATTTGGGTTAAATTATTTTTTTAATCAGAAATACATCAGAATTATGCTGGGTTATCTTCGTAAAAAAAAGCGATAGCTGAAAAGAAAAATGATATGATAATCGTTCAATTGCAACGTTTTCTATTTGGCAATAAAATTTAATATAATAAATTACAAATAGTAGGAGGACTTTAGGATGACAAAAGTAACAAACTACTGTGTTGCCCTGGTGATGGTATTATTATTTGCCAGTTTAACTTCTGCCCAGGATAAGGTGTTTTATAAACCCACAATTAATTTCTGGGGTAAACCGGATACAATTTTAACGATGGATTTTTCCGATATAAAAAAGCCGTCGTCTCCAAAAGATTTTCAACAGGTTTTCCATTTTCCACCAATACGTCAAGACACTACAGGAACCTGCTGGTGTTTTTCCACTACTTCTTTTTTAGAATCGGAAATTTATCGGGTTTATAAGAAAAAAATCAAGCTTTCTGAAATGTTTACTGTTTACTGGGAATATGTTGAGAAATCCAGGCGCTTTATTAAAGAGAGAGGCAAGTCTGTATTTGATGAAGGTTCTGAAGATAATGCTGTGATTGAACGAATTAAACAGTATGGAATAGTCCCCAAATCGGATTACAACGGTTTACTTCCCGATCAGGAGAAGTTCAATCATGTAAAAATGGTTCACGAAATGAAAAATTATTTGAATTTCCTAAAGAAGAATGGCTACTGGGATGAAGAAATAGCTCTCTCTAATATTAAGTTGATTCTCAATAAATATATGGGAAAACCGGCAGTAACAATTATGGTGGATGGCAAAAAAATGACGCCTAAAGAATTTTTTAATAATGTTGTCGCCCTGCAGTTTGAGAATTATATTGATCTTATGTCTTTTAAATATTTACCATTCTACACAAAAGGCGAATTTAAAGTCCCTGATAATTGGTGGCACAGCAAAGAATATTACAACGTGCCATTGGATGTCTGGTACAATGCGATTAAGAGAGCCTTTAAAAATGGTTACTCAGTAGCTATTGGGGGAGATGTCTCCGAACCCGGGCGTTACGGAGATGAAGATGTCTCCATCATCCCGAGTTTTGATATTCCAGCGAAATTAATTAATCAGGATTCTCGTGAATTTCGTTGGTACAATCATACATCAACCGATGATCATGGCATGCACCTGGTGGGTTACAAACGCTATAAAGGTCACGACTGGTACTTAATCAAAGATTCCAGCTCCAGCGCTTTTAAAGGAAAATACAAAGGTTATTATTTCTTCAGAGATGATTTTGTAAAATTAAAAATGCTCGGCTTCCTGGTACACAAAGATGCTGTTAAGGATATTTTAGCGAAATTTAAGGAATAGAAGTATTATTAAAAGAGATTGCCCAAAAAGATAAAAATAAAAATGTGAGACACGTGGCTTTAAGTTTAGTAAAAAAAATGGAGAATAAGAAATTTGCGCAGTTGTAACCCCTATAGTATTACCGATCATTTAAGTGTTTTTTTTGTAAAAGTTTTAGACTAAATTTATCACTATTATTCAAAAAGCAGCAGTGGCAGTTGCAGAAGCAGTAAAATAATGGACGTGCGATTATTACTGCTACTGCCACTTGCAACTTGCTGCGCTGGGTTTTGGTATTAACAAAAAGCACCCAGCCCTGATTTTTGTTTAGGGATTTTTTGCCTTTAGTTGAATCTCTCCTTTTTCTGTTTCTATTATCAATTTTGTACCACCTCGATTAAAAGAGCCTCGATAGTACTTTTCTCTGTTTTTTCTGCCTCTTCTGTCTGTTTTAATGTCAAAATCAGAGTCAAGGTCGCCCTTGCGTCCAATATCTAAATCCAGGTCAAAATTGGCATCTTCAGCCAGTGAAATTTCAATGCTGCCTTTATAGGTTTGAAATCGGTTTCTCCCTGTCATTTTTTTAAAATCAACTTCTACTTCGCCTTTGTAAGTCTCAAGTTCAATTGAGCCTTCCAATTCCTTGATCTCAACTGTTCCTTTATAGGTTTCAAACTCAATTGAAGCGCCCAAATTAGATATTTCTGTATCCGATTTGTAATCATCAATGATCAGGTCTGCTGTCCTCGGCATTTTTATTTCATAATGAACCAGCGGCAGGGAACCAGTGCCTTTCGAGAATAATCCCCACAATGAAGATGATTGTTTGTTAATTTTATCATAGTCGGTTTTAATTTTTAAATGTCGCCGAGAGTGATCGAAATCAATCTCTGTAGATTTTACTTTTTTCTCCGAATTCTTATCCCAGTCATCGGCTTCAATTTTTACGTAAACCTTTACCTCAGATTTGTCCCAGGTTTTAATGGTGATGCTTCCTTTATACGTATTAATTGAAACGCGCCCATCACTATTTAATCTGAATGATTTTTTAATCTCTCTTGATTCCTGACAATCTCCGGGATTGGCAATTAAAAGAATTAGTGTGGCTAATACAAATAAGGATAATATTTTTTTCATGGCTTTCCTCCCTTGCTTCATTTAACGTTAATGATGATAAATGTTTAACAGTAAGTTATTTTATAATATGGTATCGAAATTATGGGGGATAAGTTTCAGGATTATTTCAATCTTGCAATTGTTTAATTTAGTTGATTGTTATAATGCCATTGCCAATCAATGATCCTGGTGATTTATTAGGTCTAACCTTTTTTATTCATTTTCAAATTGACTAATATCGGTTGCTTGCAAGTTAGAATCTATCCACTGCTCTCTATCCGCCTCTGTGCCAAAATCATCAAAATAGGCTTCTATTGCAGATTTTGTACCTTTTCCTGTCCTTAGAAAGTATTCCTTGAAAGATTGGCAGGAAAATCGCGCATCGCAGTTAAGACAAAACCTGGTACCGAATGGTACTTTTTCCCCTTTCATTATTTCGTGGAGTTTCTCTGTTGGCGCTGGCTTAAAATTTTTCTCTTCAATTTCATCTACCACCCGACCAAATTCTTCGATAGTTTGTCTCACTTTTTTCTGATTAAACGGGATGTAAATTATTGGCTCCCATCTTTCAAGTTCAGCATCGATTTTTTTTTGGTCTTCTGATCGTATTGCGTTCTTTAATGAATCTGGTAAAGAAGTTGAAATAATGGCGGTGTGGTTAAGCTCTTCGTTTCTTAATTTTTGCCATATATATGAATAAACATCAAGCTGCTTTCCAAAAAGTTCTTTATTATTTTCAATATAATCGCGATCATGCGTTTTAATATCATACATTCTGGTATCATAATCTTCTCTTACAATATCCACAATGCCTTCAATGACAAAATTTTTTCCCTTTGGTGTCTTCTGCTCGGGAAGGCTTAGTTTGACTTCTGTCTCAGTTACGCGCTCTGCCACATCCCTCAATCGTTTATAATAATAAATGACTTGATTGAGCGCCTCTTGTTTTATATCTTCAGTTAGGGCATATCCGCCCTCCATGCGGAGCATTTCATAATTATCTTCGAAAAATTCTTTTATTCGTTCGATAATCTCTTCTTCTGCTTGCATATTAATTTACCTTTACTTTTTAGCTCTTTTTTGAATTAGTAACAGGTGTAAATCTTCGATTGTTTTGTGAACCAAATTTCCAAAAAACATTGTTTGTGAACGGGATGGAACAAAACCGAATTTTTTAAACAGCATATAATTTCTTGGGCATTGTAAATATGCCAGGTAGTCACCTGTGTAAGAATAAATCTTAGCAGGTGCATCATTTTCAATTTTCGCACCTGGTAATTTATTTATATCGAATTGTTTTAAAGATGGAATATTTTTTACAGCAAAAAGGATTTTAAATGGTTCTGAAGTCATTTGTCCACGTCCTTTGAAATAAGGAATAATTGTCAAATATTTTGCACGGGACAGAGCAACATAGAACATTCTCATATTATCAAAATGGCTGATTCGGTCGAGCGGCTCTCCTTCTTTATTAAGCATTTCGCGAATGAGAGCTTCAACCTTATCCGCCCCCATCTCTTTTCTAAAAGCGCTGCCCAAAACAACAATTGGAAATTCAAGCCCTTTAGCTTGATGGATGGTAAGAAAAGGAACACGCCCTCTTGGGAAAGGGTCATCAACATATTCATATTCTGTCTCACCAAGCTTGAAAAGAGCATAAGTAAAACTTGAGAAAAACGCGTGAATGAATCGATTTTTATGTAAAAATGCAGCATTAATAATTGGCGTTCGTACTTCCATAAATTTTCCAAGATATTGTGTGATTAGCCCAAGATTACAAACAGGACCTTCGTCAACACCTTGTTCAGCTAATTCATAAATTTTTTGAAAATATTTAAAAGCATTGAGTTGATAAAATAAATCAAGGATTGTCCAATCTAACGATGTCACTCGATTTATTACATATTCCAGAGAATAAGGTCTGCCAGTACTTTCTTTTCTTTTTATAGCATTTGAAAATGATTGGCTGCTTAAACTTTTTTTTAACCTTTGTGAAATTCCAGGTATTGACGACATTGAACTAAGCCATTCTCGCTTGAATGGCTGTTTAAGATTTAATTTGTTTTCTTTGTTAAATTTTAGAATATTCACATAATCCTGAAGAATAAAATTAAGTTCTTCTCGTTTATATTTTATAAAATTTTCTAACGCTTTGTTTTCCTCAATGAGCTTATCTGCCAGATCAATACACTCCAATGTCCAGAGCCGAAATTTCTTCATACCAGCGCTGGCTGCGGATTGATCGTTGGGCTGACCGAAGATTTTAAAAAAGAGACCGTAAACCACCTTTGCCTCTTTCTCTTCAAGAAACCTTCCAGCGCGAGGAGCATAAACCAGAACAGCTAAATTTTCTAATGCCTTTTTAAAACCCTGTACTCGCTTGCTTCCTTTTAAATATGGAAATAAAAATGCAACTTGATTGTAATCTTGAATTTTACCGTTTGCTTTTAAATCGAAAACTAATTGGGCAACTTCTTCATAAATTTCATCCGGGCTTTTTGGTCCGGCACGAACCACGGCATGATCTTCATCCTGGTTAAATGAGGTTATTTTTTTATTTGCAATGCGATAAAAGCCTTTACCGTCTTTTTTTGACCAGTCTGTTCGTTCAATAAAATCCACATAAAATTCAACGATCTTCTTTTTTGAGCGGTAATTAATATCCAGATCAATCCGCGTTGGTCTCACATTTAAATACTTTTCACATCGATTTTCAAATTCAACCAGGTTCTCTACCGTTGCTCCCCTAAATCGATAAAGCGCCTGGTCATCATCCCCAACAACACAGATATTTTTTGATTTCTTTGCCAATTCAAAGTAAAGTTTTTCTTGAATTGGATTTGTATCCTGGTATTCATCCACAATAACGTGTTTGAAAACATTCTGACTCTCCTTACAAGCACGAATTCTCTGATAAGCATCTTGCTGTATTAAGGAAAAATCAACTGAATTTATTCCATTTTCTGGATTTTTTAATGAATATAAATAGCGCCCATACATTTTCAATATTGAATTGAGCGTGTCCTCCTCTGAATTGGCAGAACCCAGCATATAACATTCTTCTGATAAGCGGTCGAAAAATTTTATTACATTTAAAACAGCGTTATGCCTTGAATAATTTTCTCTTTCCTGAAGAAAGTCGTTGATTGTCCTTTGAGCATTTTGCTCATCAGCAAAGCCTCCCGAATTAATTAAATCTATCCAAAATCTACGATTGTAAATTTTTAAATATTGAGAGAGTTCATCCATTAAAAGCGGAGCTTTTCGTCGCATGGAGTCGGTAGTAAATCTACGATCTTTTAAAATGTTTTGACAGTTTGCATGCACAGTTCCAATGGACATTCCAGAAATGTCATAAGGCTTGCCAGTTTCACTTGTAACAAATCCTAATAAGCTTGTTAATCCTTCCTTCAATTGATAAGCAGCTTTTTTAGTAAAAGTGCTCAAGAAAATTTCTTCTGGTTCTATGTCATGAAATACTATCAAATTAAGAGTACGCCAGAGAAGAACACGTGTTTTTCCAGAGCCAGGACCAGCAGTGAGAAATAGAGGACCGTCTGCATGTAGAATGGCTTCGCGCTGTTTCTCATTAGGAACAAAGTTTTTGAGCTGCCAGAGATATTCGATATTCATTATAATTCAATTTAAAAGTACTTTATGAAAATTGAAATAAGCAATATTATTAGATGGATTATCGGTTTGTATAAAAGATTAGTCTTTAAATATACAATTAATTTATTGAAATGCAAATATTTTTAAGTGTTGATTGAAAATATTTCTTGCGACGACCGAGTTGCCTCAAAATAAAATGTAACCGAAATTAGTAGTAATAGGTGTTCCTTTTCCTCATTTGGAGAGGGGGCTTTCTTTCTTTTTTTTTGTTTATTTTTCTCTCTTTTTTTTTGATTA
>Ga0075123_10000212_pt1 | contig 30303 bp, 30 predicted proteins | sample AntAceMetag02UKX_FD_69808 | JGI IMG/M metagenome (GOLD analysis project Ga0075123, IMG submission 69808) | Saline lake microbial communities from Ace Lake, Antarctica - Antarctic Ace Lake Metagenome 02UKX | ecosystem: Environmental > Aquatic > Non-marine Saline and Alkaline > Saline | place... | reverse complement strand
CATATCTGTAGCAGCAATACCATCCACCCAGTAAGCAACTTCACCGGACCTGCCGCCGCGTACATGAATTCCACCAACTGCATCGCGAACCAAACCGGCTTGTAGTTCCAGCACATCTGCGATTTCCTGAACCGGCATTGTTTTAATTTCATCAGCGCTTACAGCGGCAAGTGAAGAAGTCATATCCTTTTTAATAATTTCTCTTTCTGCGACGACCGTTACTTCCTCACCCAGGTCTAACACGGATGAATTTAATTCAATATTTATTGTTGTCGTCAGATCTATTGAAACACGAACATTCTCAACCCTCTTGGGCTGATATCCCATCATCATTGCTTTCACCTGGTAGGTACCCGGGGGGACGTTAATTATAATAAAATAACCCTCAAGATCAGATGCTGCTCCCATGGTCGTTCCTTCGAGTATAATGTTAGCGCCAGGGAGCGGATCACCAGTTGTACTGTCAGTAATTTTACCGGTTATTTTTCCTGTTGTACCAGCAAATAGAAACGTGTAAGTGAAGCATAAAACGATGAAAAGGAGTGCTAAATATTTAAGTTTTTTTCTCATACGCATTCCCTTTTTATTATTATGTTTTATGAATCTATTTATTATGAACTATCAGTCGTTTATTATTTTTTGCACCGCAAGTATCTCTAATGATCAGTTCAGGATGTAGTACCTTTTTAAAAGCTCCGTTGCTGGAACCATTTTCAATCTTATTAATTAATTGCTCAATTGCAATTTTACCCATTTCAAACATTGGCTGCTTCATTGTGGACAACCCAAGATATTCAGAAAGCTCAATATCATCAAAACCAACAATGGCTATATCCTCAGGAATTTTTAAATTTTTTTCTTGAACTGCCTTCATTGCTCCCGCTGCCTGAATATCACTGGCAATAAAAAAAGCCGTCGGTCTAGGCTCTGCCCTTTCTAAAACGCTTTTCATTGCATTATAACCGGCTGCCTTGTTAAAGCCGTCATTTTGTTTTTCGTCCGCATTAGCTGATTCTGATACATTTAAAATAAAACGTTCATCAGGAATAATATGGTTTTCAGCAAGCGCTTCCTTAAAACCATTTAATCTGATCCTGGCAGGGACACTTTCCAGACTTCCGTTGATCATTCCTAAATTAACGTGTCCCATATTAATTAAATGCTGAGTCGCGCTATACGCCCCTTCCTTGTTTTCTATTGTAATGGAATCCAAATCTTGATGGAAACTATCAACCAAGGCAACCGGTAATTTTGCCTGAAGAAATCTGTTTGCAAATTTATCCGAAATTGTCATTGATATAATTAAAATACCGTCAGCCCGGCGTTCGCGGATTGTCTTTTTAAAAATTTCTTCCTTTTTTTCAAAAACATCAACGCTGTACAAAATCAAATCGTAACCGAGTTCACTTACTTCTTGCTGAACTCCTCTTAATAATTCAAAATAAAAATACCCGGTAAAAAATGGAACAATGCAGGCGATAGTATTGGTACACTTGCGAGCTAATCGCTGTGCCATAGCAGAAGGTTGATACTTTAATTCTTTTATAACTTTTAAAACTTTTTCTCGAGTTTTTGGGGAAATTTGAGGACTATTGTTAATGACCCTGGAAACGGTTCCAATTCCGACATTTGCTTTCTTTGCTACATCATAAATAGTTACTTGCATTAAAGTTACTCCATTTTTTTGGAAGCCCTTCCAAATCCATATCTTATTATAAAAAAAAATTACATTATTGTCAAGTGTTTTTTTTATTTTTTGAATTTTTTTTTAAAATTTGGGGATTGTCATGAAAGATATTGAGATTATAAATGAATAAATATTTTCTATTTCATTCCCGAAAAATAACTATTTAACTCCTGCTGAATCTCTTCAACACACAACCTTACACATTCATTAATTCCAGTAACTACTTCAAAAGGTGATTTTTTAATAACAGGATTTTGTTTTTCAACAGTTTTTTTCCAGATTAATTTATGCGACTTTTTGTCAAGTAACTTAAAATCTATCTTAACATTTGCAAACCATTGCTTCTTCTCATCCCACTCTTCCAGCGCTTTTATATTTCCGATTAGAATGTAATCGCATTGACTAATTCGGGGAAACAGAACTACCATTTTGAATAAATTTGAAGCGCTTAACTGGTCAATAGTTTTATCGGTAACCATTTTTCCCGGTTCAGTAATCCAGCGATGATAGTTATAATATTTTGCTTCGTAAGGATTTTCCCGATAAACAAGCCTGCCATCTGAATACAATGGGTCAACATTGAATTTGGTAACACCAAGAATAATGTTATAAACAGGATTTGAATTTTCTTCAATACCTGTTACCGGGTAATCAATCAAGTAGTAGTGTGTTTCTGGAATGCTGCTGCAATAAACCGTTAAAGATAATACAAATAATATGAGACAAATTTTGACTATTTTAAACATAATATGAGTTCCTTTTTTATTATTTACTTTATCTTCCTCTCCTTTGGCGTTGACTTCCGAACCAGACTCCACGGCTGCTCTTTAATCGTTCTGGTAAATTCATCTAAATTTCTGCTGGTGCGGTTGAGATTTTGCATGATCTCGTCGTAATTGCCATTTTGGGAAGCAAGCATTTGATTGACATTTTCAATGGTACTTTGAAATTGTTTTATTGTAAGCTGGGACTGCTCCAATGTCGATTCTAATTGACGGATTGAACCAGCTATGCTTCCCTGGTTTTCCTGCAATAATGTATCAAATGTATCACCCATTTTATTCACTTTTGCTAATAATGAATTCATATTTTCCATCATGGAATTGAAAGTATTTTGATTGTTTTCAAGTAATCCATTTAAGTTAGCTAAAATTTTATGAACTTGAACCTGGTTCTCGCTTCCCAACAATCGATTAATACCGCTGATTGTTTCTGACAATTGTTCTGTTAATTCATCAACCGTATCAGTCAACATCATTAAGGGTGTAACGTCTTTGCTATTCAACAAACTCCCGGGCGGCACTAATTTTGAATTCGCATTTCCTGTGGAAATTTCAATATAGTACTCTCCCATAATGCCGATTGAAGTAATAAAAACTTTTGAATCTTCTTTTACCGGGACATTTTCAGCTATTTCGATTGAAAAGTCAATACAAGAATTATCGTCATCCGCGATTTTAACTTCCTTTATTGTCCCAACCTCCATTCCTCCATAGCGAACTATTGATCCCACTTCAATTCCGCTGGTATATTTGAACCGCGCATGATAAATTTTTGCAGATTTAAAAAGGTCTAATCCTGAAACGACAAAAAGGGTCGCAATTAATAATATGATGCTTATTCCAACAAAGCAACCCGCTTTTATTTCGTTTGAGCGATATTCCATTTATATTTGCTCCTTAATCTAATAATTTTTTTGGATCTTTCTATGGTAAAATCATTGGTATTTTGATTTTGTTATTTGGGATTTTTGTCTTGCCCTTAACTTCAATATTATTAATTTTAAACACCTTCACCAATCAATGACCTTAAGTAACTATCTTTATCAATTTTTTCCGGATCAGGAATGCGATTGAAAAACTGTTGAACTTTTGGATTGTCATCTTTTTTAAGTTCATCCACCGTACCAAGAGCGATAATTTTGCCACTGTCCAGCAGGGCAACTCTATCTGCAATTAAATTGACGGATTCCATTTCATGCGTTACGATCACTATTGTCATGTGAAATGCTTTTTTCAATTTCAAAATCAAATGATCAATTCCAACAGCAACAATTGGGTCCAAGCCAGCCGAGGGTTCATCACAAAATAAAATATCCGGATCCATAGCTATTGCCCGTGCCAGCGCAGCTCGTTTTTTCATCCCGCCAGAAAGTTGTGCCGGCATAAAATCTTCAAACCCAGCAAGCCCGACCTGATCCAGTTTCATGCGTGTCATTATTTTAATAGTTGGCTCTTCAAGCGCTGTGTGTTCCCGAAGTGGCAGGGCAACATTATCTCCAACCGTCATTGAATTGAATAGCGCTGATCCCTGGAATAACATGCCACTTTTTCTGCGAATGGGTAGCATCTCTTCTTCTGAAAAGTTGGTAACATCCTGATCATTGATAATAATTTTTCCAGAACTGGGTTTGGATAACCCGATAATATGCCTGAGTAAAGTGCTTTTGCCACAGCCAGATCTTCCCAGGATGGTTATTGTTTCGCCAGGCATAATCTTTAGATTGATGCCATCTAAAATTTTTCGCGATCCGTAGTAAGTTACTAAATATTGTATGTCAATAATTGGTTTTATTGTATTCATAAAGATTTTTATATTTCATCGTTTCGAAGTAATTGATACTCGTTAAGGATTAAAATGTAACTATCACCTAAACAATTTTTTTAAATGTATAATCTATCTCACTTAATGCATAGCACAAAGAGCAGAGCGCATAGCGGTAAAACGTACTCTTTGCACTATGCTCCATGCGCTTTGCAAGAGTTGATGTTCATTTGAAAAGCAATATTTTAAATGCTACAAACCAAGCCTTAACGAGTAAATAGTTACAAAGTTGAGTAAAAGATCATCGTCGTTATTAAGTCAGCAATAATAATGAGAAATATTGAGGTAACCACTGAAGATGTCGTCGATTTACCAACGCCTTCAGCGCCTCCTTCAACAATTAATCCCTGGTAGGAACCAACCTGGGCGATAATTGTGGCAAAAAAGAAAGTCTTTACCAAGCCGGTAATTAAATCTTTCATTACCAATGCTTCGGCGGTCTGGTTAAAATAGCGAATGAACGAAATTTTCAAATTAAATATAGCAAGAGAAAATCCGCCTAAAATGCCCACCAGGTCAGCAATTAACGCTAAACAAGGAAGAACGATTAGCAGCGCTAAAAATTTAGGAACGACCAAAAAACGCACCGGGTTGAATCCCATTGTTTGCAGCGCGTCGATTTCTTCATTCACTTTCATAGTTCCAATTTCTGCGGCAATTGCTGAACCACTGCGCCCGGCAACGATTATCGCAGTGAGCAGCGGACCCAATTCACGGGTCATGGAAACGCCAACCAGGTCAGCCACATAAATTGAAGCACCAAAACGTTCCAATTGATACGCTGACTGCATTGCCATTATTAAGCCCACAAAAAAACAAATCGTCGCTACAATGGGTATAGAATTATAACCAATCACAACCATCTGATTTATGGTAGCTTTCCAACGCACTCCTCCCCTGCCTTTAACAGGCGCAACGAATATCCAGTAAAGCGCATTTTTTGTTAAGGCGACCATGCGCGCAATGTGGGTCATCGTAACAAAAAATAATCTGCCGATTGATCCGAAAGTATTTTTTATAATGTTCATTAAATCCCTTCAAGCGCCTGTTTTTCGTTATCACAAATATCAAAAACTTTATCCAGTCGGCTTAATTCAAAAACATCTTTCACAGTAGAGCCGAGGCTGAATAGTTTTAATTTTCCCCCGCTTTTTTTGGTCAACTGTAATGCTTCAACTAATGTGGCAACCCCCGAACTATCCATATAAGTCACTTCAGCCAGATCAACGAGAAGATTTTTATTCGTTTTCGTTATTAAAGAAACAACCTGTTTTCTCACCTGGGGCGAGGAATATAGATCAACATCACCTTTTATTTTTAGAATTGATGCGACATTTTTTTTTAAAACTTCAATTTCCAATTTCATTCCTTTCGTTATTTCTTTTTGATATTTTTTACCAGTTTCAATCGATTACCCTGCTCGAGACTGTTGTCATAAACGACTTCATCCATCACTGATTTGATAAGATGAACCCCTAAACCTCCGGGCCGAACGTCATCGAGTTTCCTTGGCTTAATTTTCTTTAGATCAGCTTTTTTACCATAATCTCTCAAATTAATTTCAAATTTATCACGACAAATATTTATTTTCGCCTGAATCGGTTTTTCAGTCGGTCCGCCGTAAGCATGTTTGATAATATTGCTGCATGACTCATCCACCGCCAGAATAACGTTATTCAAATCTTCATCACAAAAACCCATTACCTGGCAGATGCTGCTCACCGCGGCGCGGATAATTTTCAAAAATTCTGGTTTTGCTGGAATAGAAATTTCAATCGTATCGATGTGTGAGCTTTCATTTTTTGTCATTATTGCCACCTCACAGCTAATAGCGTTATATCATCATGCTGCTGTATTGGTCCTGTAAATTCTTTTACTTTTTCAACGATTTCTTCAATCAAAACCTGGGGCTGACTTCTCGGATGGTTGAGTAATTTTTCTAACCTTCCCAGAGTGAACATGTCTTTGTTTTGATTTTTTGCTTCTGTCACACCATCAGTATATAAAAGGATCAGATCGCCAGATTCAAGTTGAATAGCATGTTCATCAAATTCAACATCATCCAATATTCCCAGGGGAATTCCTGAAAACTGATCAACTAATTGGCAATTATTCCGCTTCCGTTGATACCATATTGGGGGTAAATGACCGGCATTGGAGATTATTAATTTCCCGGTTTTAGTATTCAATACCATAAAAATGAAAGAAACAAACATACCCTGCTGACTCCGTTTCAACAGAGCGTCATTCAGCATTTCTACCAATTCAACTGGTTTCTGGGCAAGGTGACAATAATATCTGAAATCACTGATTAATCTTGCCATATAGAGCGCCGCTGGAATACCTTTGCCTGATACATCGCCTATGACCATGCCCACATGTGTTGGATCAATTTGAACAAAATCAAACAGATCGCCGCCGACAGCAATAGCGGGAATATTTTTAGCATAAATTGAATAGCGCTCTTCTGCACAATCGGGAAATGATTGTGGCATAAAACTTTGCTGAATTCGATACGCAGATTGCAGTTGCTGTTTCATCCGTTGCTGCTCTAACATATATTTATGCATGCGAGCATTCTCAATCACCAGCGCCACCTGCCGGCAGAAAGTAACAAAAATTTCCAGATTGATCTCTGTAAACGGTTGAGCGTCAAGTCGATTAAGAACTTCAGCCACTCCGATGACCTTATTTTTTACCTGTAAGGGCGCAGCTAATATGGAACGGGTTTTAAAACCAGTTGATTGGTCAACAGCATTAAAAAAACGCGAATCTTTTTTAACGTCAGCAACGATTATTGGTTCACCACTTTGTGCAACCCAACCGGCAACTCCCTGACCTAATTTTAGTTGAATTTTATCCTTAACTTTTTCCTGAACACTTCCCAGCGCAATATGACACTCAAGCATGCCGGTATCTTCATTCAATAACATGATAGAACTGGCTTCAGCATGCATTACCTCCTGTGCTTTCTCCATTACTAAATTCATCAGCTCATCCAAATCTAACGTAGATGAAATGATTGAAGTTACATCAATAATGCTGGTCAGGTCTTTAACCTTTTGATTGAGTTGTTCGATTCTGGTCATGGATTTCACTGTGGCTGCTTTTAATAAATTTCATATTAGACGAAAGCTTTATATAGCTCAGCGCACTAAAGTGCAGGCTGAGGCGAAGGTTAAGAAAGATTAAGATAATCTATATTATTAAATTTAAATTTGCTAAATCTTTTAGCCTATAACCTTTCTTAGCCTCAGCCTTTGCCTTATCCTTTTTCAATGAATTAAAATATGTACATCTGTCCAGAAACTTTTGAAAAAAAAACAAAAACTTTGCTTGTAATAATATAGCGCAGCAAGCTGTAAAAGTGAAGCTTAAAACGTCAAATGTGAGACGAAAACATGATTGTGAATTAAAATATCTCACGTTTCACGTTTGACATTTCACTTTCTTTTACCGCATATAAAAACGCTTTGCTCTCTACGCTATGCGCTCTGCATAAAAAAAATAAAAAAAATGAATTCAAATTCCTGTAAAGATATAATAAAATTGGAATAAAAGCAAGTGGAAAATAAAAATGAATTATATTTAATATTTTCCGGTGAAACAGGCATACTACTTTTTGATAAAATTAGCAACTGGAATTTTATGGATTTTCGTTTAACCACTATTATTCTTTTTTTTTTGCTTGACACACTACAAATATTTATTTATATTAGCTCAATAATGATTCCGTTGATTTAGTCCCAAAGCTGGTAAAAGGTAAAGTGCCTAAAAAAGAGTTGCAGTCCTATCCTGACCAGACCTGCCGTGATCGGACTTTTCACTCTCCATGGAATAATAGGAACGAAATTTTCATTCTTTTTTGAGGCTGCCACCAGCGACAGCAACCTTGTTACTGAATAGCTGACACAGAGCATTGAGACCCAGCGATGTAGATTTTGGATTGTTTGCTCCCAGGTCTGAGCCACGCCATATCCATGCTTTATTTCATTAAACATGGGTTCAATTTTCCACCGTCTGGCATAGAGCTTAATAATGCGTTCCGGTGTCAGTGATAAATCAGTGGACAGAATTAAAGACCAGCCTTTCTTATCAGGAAATTTACACCAAACAGCGACAACTAACAGTCCTTTTAAAAGCCTGGCTAAACACATGGTTGAGCGATACAGAACTTCCGTAGGACCACCATAAATATTTAGATTGGCTTTATGGATCGTCAGTTTTTCCACTCGATCTGGGTGAATTTGATGAGGAAATTTAACAGCAAAAAGTAGTGTCAAAAAAATTATGATAAAATTGATTTTTAACTGAAAAATCAAGAGGAAGTTGAATTGCCACGCCTGTCCCGTACTCGGGGAGATTTATCTCGTGGGCTTAATTTATCCTTTGAAAGAAAATCGGGATTTCAACCCAGATTAATAAAAATACGGGGTTATAATTATTGTTAGGTGCTACGAACGTCAGTGCAAACAAAGTATTACAAATAATCATCATTTAATTTAATAATAAAGTTTACTGTAAAGATACTTTGTTATCAAGGAAAAATATTAAATGGAAAAGACTATAAAATTAATAGACTTAAGACATCTTCCTACTACAAGAGATGCGACGGAATTTGTGTTTGTATTTTCAATTGTCGATTCATCATTAATTGGATCACCAGAAGAAGAGAGTAAAAAAAAGTATTACCAAATTAAAGTAAGTATTTCAGGAACGTTAGAAGCTATTTGGTTAGCACAGAAAAAAAATTTGGATATTTCAAAAATATTATATGAATATGGTAAAAGACACCTAATAAAAAAATTAAAAGAAGATACCTTACTTGAAAAGGAAGAAATATGGCTAACAACGGCATCTCACCCTAAAGATTGTCCATTTGATTCAAATCGAATAACAATGAAAAAAGGTGCAGTAATGAAATTTGAACTCGGGAATGAAAAATTCATGCAAGACACTACACTTCTTCAACTAGCCACCTCAATTATTGAAACAAGGGATTATATAAATTCTCTATTCAAAGAAGGGTATGGTGATAAATTACTAATAAATAAAGAAGAAAGAGATAACCTTCAATTCTTTAAAGATGCAACAACGGTAGAAGAATTTGTTTATAGAATTAGTGCATTAAAAAATGTTGTGACCAATCTAAATGAATCTATATTACGGAAAATCACAAGAATTGAAAATACTAAAATAAAAACTATTTCTTTGCTTGATAAATTTTTAAATACTTTTGATAATTACGATGAATTTCCTGTCAAAGTTTTTAGGAATATTAATCGACTTAGACAAGGATATCCTATACATAGTGATATAGTAGCAGGGGTTCAAGAAGCTCATTTATTTTTTGGTTTCAATTATCCAATATCAGATTATTCAAAATCTTGGAAACATTTATTATTAAGCTATTTAGATTCTCTACGAAGAATTTTTGATATAATTAGTAATAAGAAGTTTTAACCACGAGTTTTAACTCGTGGCAATTCAGATAAAATATTTGGAGGAATGTAATGAAACGGTATGGATCAGTAATCAAAGTAAAGCCTGAAAAGTTTGAAGAGTACAAAAAACTGCATGCTGCGGTTTGGCAGGAAGTTTTGGACATGATCAGAAAGTGTAACATCCGCAATTATTCGATTTACCATAAAGATGGCTACCTGTTCAGCTACTTTGAATATGTTGGTGAAAATTTTGAGGCGGATATGGCTAAGATGGGGGCGGATCCAATGACTCAAAAATGGTGGGATGTCTGCAAACCCTGCCAGCAGCCCCTAAAAACCAGGGCAGAGGGCGAATGGTGGGCGGACATGGAGGAGGTCTTCCATTGCGAATGACATCCAGGGAACGTATTCTAACAAGCATTAAACACCAGCAACCTGACCGAATTCCCGTGGATTTGGGTTCGACCCCAAGCTCCGGTATTTCTGCGATTGCGTACAACAATCTCAAAAACCACCTGGGAATCGAGCAGGGCAACACACGGGTCTATGATGTTGTTCAGCAGCTTGCTCAACCAGAGGACGTAATTTTAGATCTCTTCGGCATCGATGTTCTCGATATCGGCAGAACATTTAATACACACGATGCCGACTGGTATAACATCACGCTTGCTGATGGCAGTGAGGCACAATATCCATTTTGGTTCCGCCCCGTGAAGCAAGCTGATGGCAGTTGGAGCGCATTTTCGGCAGACGGCACTTTGATTGCGAAAATGCCCGATAGCGGTATGTTTTTCGATCAAACCTGCTTTCCGTATATCGACGGGTATCCTTCCGATTATCGGGATTTACCGCAAGCCATGGCAAAAGTCCTGTGGGCGGCGCTTGTACATAGTCCCTGGGATCACGCCGCTGATGATGGCTTTTGGGTTTCCCTGCGGGAACACACGCTTGCCCTGAAGAAAAATTCGGAACGTGCGCTAATGATAGTGTGCGGTTGCAACCTGTTCGAGTGGGGAACTTTCCTTCGGCGTATGGATAATTTTCTCATGGATCTGGTAGCCGAACCTTACCAGGTCGAGCGCTTGCTGGATGCGCTCATGGAACAGCATCTGACGACTCTAAAAAAAGTATGTGAGGCGGTCGGTGATGTTGTGGACATCCTGCGTTTTGGAGATGATCTCGGAATGGATGATGGACCATTTATGTCACCTGATATTTACCGCCGGCTCTTCAAACCCCGGCATAAACAATTGTGCAATTATGTAAAGAAGCACAGCCAGATGTTTACTTTTTTGCATTCCTGCGGCTCAATCTACAGTGTTCTCCCGGATCTAATTGAAGCTGGGTACGATATTATCAATCCGGTTCAGACTAACTGTCGCGACATGGAGCCAACTCGTCTGAAACAGGAATTTGGAAGGGACATTACCTTTTGGGGCGGAGGCTGCGATACTCGCCAGGTTCTCAATTGCGCCACGCCAGCGGAGGTAAAGTCACATGTGCTGGAGCGACTGGAAATCTTTGCACCCGGCGGCGGATTCGTCTTTAACCCGGTGCACAATATTTTACCAGAAGTTCCGCCAGAAAATATTGTTGCTATGTTTGAAGCAGTACGGGAATTTAAATAGTGCTTGAACGCAAACTACATAATTTGGAATTTTGCTGATATCTCAATGATGGCAGCGGTTGGGAAAAGTGCTGGATGTTATCATCACCGTTATTGTTTCATGGAAGTATGCGAAGACGGCGTTGTGCCGGGCGGTATATTAAATGGAATTGTCATCGGAAATGGTAAATTAACCTATATGGGTGATACTGACACCAAGAATTTTGTGATTGCAGAAGTCCCCTGGGACTATCCCATAATCGACAGCGATTCCTGGGGCTGGACTTACGCCTATCTTTGCAATGAGTATTGGATAAGAAACAGCGCCTGGTTTATTCTTGGTACGTTGCAGATAGAGAAAACGATGCGGGTGTTGTATTAATTCTGTTGATAAAGTACTCTCCCGAAGGTTTCACAAAACTGAAACATCAATGAACTTGAATTCGATAAATGTAAGAAGGAGAATGCCACGGATCACTGGCATCCTGACCCCAGCGATTGCAAATCACAACAAATTCGCCAGATATTCTATCTTCATAAACTGCGAAATTGGAGAGTTGCAGCTTTTCGCCATCACTTTCACGACGCGTATCAATAACAAGAAGTGATTCGCGTTTTAAAGTTAGCTTCTTCTCATCTACTTCAACAATAACGAGCGGATAGCGTGGACTGTTCCCATGAGGATTATCCTCTGATATATTACCAAACCAATAAAGCTTTTTTGTGCGACCGTGTCGAACAAGATAAGAACATGATGAAGGTGAATAAAACGGTTGCCCATCTGTAAAAGACCACGGCACCGGATCAGTCCATGTATGACCATTATCCGTGCTAAAACTCATCCATTTATGTCCTGGTAATCTCGGTTTGCTATCATTAGAGCCACGCATGATCAATAGAATATTGCCATTTTCCAAATCTGCAATTGTTCCTTCAATCGCCCCGCGAGTGGATTTTTCAGGTTTATTCTGAATTGAGTCACTCAAAGTCCATTCCAGGTCATTTTTATCTATACACCATTTTCCGATTAAAACAGCAGTATAGTGGTAGGTGTAGCCACCAGTTGGATTGTAAAGATTCCCCTTTGCATCTAAAGGACTGATTTGGCAGGCTAATAAAATTTCTCCGGACTGAGTGGTAATGGGTCTGCAGCAAGGATTCATGGCTGAATTTTTTCCTGTCCAAACATTGGGCAAAGGATGTTCTTGTGTAAATTCAGCGCCCTTATGAAGAACGGGGCGCACTTCATCAAAGGTTTTTCCGCCATCCACTGAAATGCGATAGTGAATTACCCATTTACGCAGCCCGTCAAGCGGATCGTCATTTGATAAGTTTCCAATTATGAAAAATTCGAACAATCGCCCTGTATGAGGATCGAGATAAAGAGAAGTCGAATAGACTCTTCTTGCACCATTCAAAAAAGGGAATCCTGTTTGAATCGTGTCCGGTTCAGTCCATGTCTCGCCATTATCATACGACCAACGGCGATAAGCTCGATCCGCAGTATCACTGCGATGCGAGACGCTAAAAGTATGCAGCATTGTTGTGCCTGATAGGGTTATATAATTGATGGTGCCGGCAGAGACGCAAACGCCATTTTCGGGTGGCTCTACAAACACCCGCTTGCTGATTAATTTTATCTCCTGGTTAGAATCACATAACATGATCACGGAAATAAGAATCATCAAGATAATCAGTAAAATAATTGAACGGTTCATTTGTTGACCCCTTTTATTTCAAGTTGGCATTTAGCAATCAAATATTACTAATAAAGTCTTTGTTTTTATTACAACTTTTTTTAGTCACCGAATTAATTTTTTTATTTTCGAAATGGCTTTTTCAGTGAGATTCAGTGTTTTTCGGTGTTTAATTTTGCGGCTCTCCGCGCTGGTTTATTAAAGCTTGTTAAAATCGAAATACTTGTCAATAAATCTCAAATTTAGTCAGCCTGCCGTCCAGCCCGCCATTACGAAGCGGTTTACGCCAGGATGGTTTCAACCCAATTTTGCCGATCAATTTTCTATCCCCAAAATAGATAAAGACGGTTGAATCCTGACACTTATGCTTTAAAAAGTCTCCAAAGGATTTATATAATTCGCCAACTTCTTTTTTGCTGCCCTGCCGAATTCCATAGGGCGGATTGCACACAATAATTGCTTTTTCTAATTTTTCGATTTTTTGAAAATCGATTTTTTTTATTTTTATCTTTTCTCCACACGGTAGATTCTTTATATTTTTCTTTGCCGCACTTATTGATTTATGAGAAATATCGCTTCCTGAAATTAATCCGTCTTTCAATTCTATCATTTTTTTTGGAGTTTCTTTTTTTACTTTTTCCCAAATGATTTTCTCGAAATCTGGCAAAAATTCAAAACCAAATTTCTTGCGAAGAAAATTAGCAGGAATGTTGCAGTATCGCATCAAAGCTTCGCATAATAAAGTTCCTGATCCACAAAACGGATCATAAATAGGAATTGTTCCGTCCCACTCACTCAAGCGAATAATCGCCGCAGCCAGCGTTTCCTGCATTGGCGCTTCAACCGATTCTGTTCGGTAACCCCGTCGATGAAGTGAACCGCCAGAAGTGTCCCAACTGATCGTAGCAAAATCACTTTCGATGTGTAAATTAATCCAGACATCAGGATTGATTTTTTCAATATTTGGTCTTTTCCCTATCTTCTCTCTGAATTGATCTACAATTGCGTCTTTCAAAATAAAAGCCGCATATTGGGAATGCTTAATCTTACTGTTGGAAACATTGGCAAAAATAGCAAATGTTTGATCGACAGAGAAAAATTCAGACCAGTTTATTTCCCTTGCCTTTTTATAAAGATACCGTGTCTGATGGCAAATAAATTTGTTCAGCGGCGCTAATATTCTGCTTATCAGCCGAGACTGGTAATTAATGCAGTACAGGGTTTCTTGATTTGCTTCAAAATAAATTCCCCTGTGCATAGGTTGAATATTTTTTGCACCTAATTCCTTTAATTCATCAGCGCCGAGATTTTCCATGCCGGAAGAAATTTGAGCGAAGTATTTATTTGTTTTTTGGTATTGGTACATGTTGGTTTTTTGATTATTAATTGTGCTAAATTGGATTATTCATAAAATTTCACCGCAGAGACGCTAAGCCGCAAAGAATTAATAAGATAAATGAACTGATTATTAAAAACTTGGTTTTAAAGCAAATTATTAATTGATGAAAATTAAAAATTTGCTCCTAATTTCCCAAAACTTTGCGTCTCTGCGCCTTTGCGGTGAATGAATTGTTCAGGTAACATAATATTTATAAAAAATTTAAATGACCCCCAATACAACCAACACCCCCATTATAACTCCCAAGACAAACATTACCACACCAGTAATAAAACGAAACTGCGGCAGCCTTTGCTGACGCCACATTTCGACCCTCGCTGTGGTAGTAAAACCAAGCCCAACCACTAACGTGATAATTACAAATGGCAGCATAAAAATAACATTATAAAGCAGCAACAGCCAGATTGCCTGCAGACGAGTCGCAACATTGCTGAGCATTCCTACAATTACGATATACGGACCAGATGTACACGGCAGCAGAAAAAGGCTAATCACCAATCCCATGCCAAATGCGCCTGGCACAGACGTAATGTTTGAAGTAATTCGTTTTAATTTTGGTTGCCATGATTTTGGTACTTCAATACTGAACCAACGCCCTGAAGTAAAATAATCTTTCATGTTCCAGAGACCAATCAGAATCGCCAGGATTGCTACTGCGATATAAACATTATGTTCTATTGCAGCAACTCGAACTGCAGTAAAAAGTCCCAGACCCATTAAAAAATAAGCAATAAAACAAGCTGCGGTAAAGGCAAATCCAGCGCCCAGAATAGCGCCTCTTTTTCTATTAGAAGCCAGCAAAATTGTGCCTAACAGCAGCACCAGCACGGCACAAGCACAGGGATTAATAGCATCCACAGCAGCCGCGCCAATCACGGCTGGCAGTGTAAGTTGACTCGTAATGCTTTTTCCCCTTTTTAACTTTTGAATACGATTGAGTGGAGACACCGCTCCAGAACGTATCGCAGAGCGTACTACTTGCTCGATTTTTCTTTGTACTGCACGACTGCTTCCATGAAACGCACTGTCGCCAACAAAAATGGCGGGAGTTCCTTTTTTCAAAATATCTTCGGCATCATAATCTCTGGCTAAATCCATTAGCACATTGGCTGTGCCTGGCTTGTGGATTTCAAATTTCTTGATTACAACGGCATAATTCGGCTTTATCCGCTTTTGCAAAAAATCATCAATCCTTCGGCATTCGGGGCAGCCTTTTTCATAAAAGTAAATCAACTCAGTGGCAAAAATGGAAGGACTGAATGATATAAAGGATAATACTAATATGGTAAAAAAACGAATGTTGAATTTAAAGAGTTTTCCCCCATCCCCAATAGAACAAGGATTTAACGGATCGAACAGATTTGCACAGATTTTTAATTTTGGCTTTTTCATCAATATTTAAAATAAATCCCAACGGATTTTGAATTTAAATTATTAACAAACTCTCACGTTGGAAATTTGCTTGCATAATGTACAACAATTTTATTAGTTGTGAACTAATTACCAAATCACCATATTACCAAATTACCTTATGCCCCTATACCTTATACCGTTATCCTATGCTTCATATCAAATATAATTCTTTCCTGAAATCATTACGAACTCCCCGCAACAAGCAACTTCCTCCCTTTCTGTTGTTTCCATTCCTTCAACCCACCGACAAGGCTGATATACCGGGAAAAACCTTTCTTCCTTAACATTTTGGCTGCTTCATCGCTCTTTTTGCCATCTTCTGAATAGAGATAAATAATGATTTCTTCTGATAGACTACCTGACACATCAGTTGCCCATCTGGCTAATTTTTGGTATGGCACATTGATAGCGCCGATAATGTGTTCTTTAAGGAAATGGTCTCGAGGACGCACATCAATCAGGACAAAAAAATTATACGTTAACTCACCCAGCGAAGCCTGGTAAGATTCTAACGGAAGCACTTTACCTTTTACGCAAAGTTTTAGCGGATTCAGTTTGGCATTGTTGTAAAAAATCTCAATCTGCTTATCAACTGACACCCCACCATAGCCAAGAGTTTCAAATACATATTCCAATTCCATAGATTCTCCTGGCGCCAGTTCTTTTTTAGGAAGTGGTCTTGACTCGACACAGGCGGCAAAAGTTCGGATTTCACTGATTTGTGCTGCTTCAGCTCCAGTATTGCTTATTTTAAATTTGACAGCAGCATTGACTCCTTCTCTCACAGTACCAAAGTCGAATTGAGATTTTTCGGCAATTAACTTTACGGAGGCATAAATTTGAGTTGATATTAAAATAAAAAACAATGTAGTACTAAAACAAGATGCGACTTTTTTAATCACATTTTTCTCCTTATTGAAACACGCGGATTCAGGAATCACACGGATATTTTTAAATTACAAATAACAATTATCAGATAACAAATAAATCTCAAATTAAAAATCTCAATGACCAAAACGGGTTTGGAATTTGAATTTCAGTAATTGAAAGTTTAAAATTTGGAATTTGGTGTTTGAGATTTGGATTTTAACTCAAATTTCAATATTCACTATTCCCCTAAACTAAATCTAACTGCTTCTTCCCCAAATCTCTGCCGAATATTATCCATCGCCCGGTTCAAATTTCTGTCAGCGTCATAATTTTTTGGTTCATCAAAAAACGACATTTGCGCTGAAGCCGGTCGCAGGTGGAAATACCGAACCGCCAATTTTCTCACCCGGATGCGTCGGGTTAAAATTTTACGCATCAACTTTTCAGCCACAGAAAACAACTCGCGGTCCATGTTGGTTGCTGCTGGTAACCGTTTTTGTCCGGCTGCCTCGCGGTGATCCGCATAATAAATTTCCAGCATCATTTTCCGGGCTGTATGGGAGGATTGCCGTAATTGGCTGCCGATTTTTTCTACCAGGCGATACAAAGCTCCTAGCAGCAAAAAAATGTCATTGGTATCTTCAGTTAACGTCTGCTGTTCATAAATATTGGGAAGCTGCTGCGGCGTGAAAACCGGCGTGTGGTCAATCCCCTGGGCTGCTTGATGCAGCTTCAGTCCAGTTCTGCCAAAAACCATGGTCAAATGCGGCAGCGCAAGTTCAGCAATTTCCTTGATGATGCGGATATTCAACTCCAATAATTGTTTTTTAACCGGCTGACCTATCAAAGGAAGATGGTAAATTTTCAACGGCGCTATGAACTGACGTTCGGTTCCGTACTGCACCTGTTCAATACCGCCCGCATTTATGACCTCAGAAGCAATTTTGCTGACCAGTTTATTACTGGCAATTCCCAGGCTGGTTGGCAAAAGTACATTGGATCTAATTTCGCGCTGGATTTTGCAGGCAACATCCCGGGGAAAACCAAACAGCCGACTTGTACCGGTCATATCGAGATAAGCATGCCCGTAATTTGCCGGTTCAATCACCGGCGTGAACCGGGATATTGTTTTCATCATTGCCCCCATCGCCCGGCTGTACAGCGGCTCATTAGGAGGGATTACAGTAACATCACGGCATTGTCTGAGCGCCTGTCGCAACAGCATGCCCCGGTAAATCCCTGCCTGCCGCGCCTCATTTGATATGGACAGCACCATTGACCGCTCCATCTCCGGATACGCAACAATTACCGGGCGGTTCCGTAGCTGGGAGTCAATCACCCGCTCCACGGAAACCGCAAACGAATTGACATCGATATGTAAAATTTGACGTTCCATTTTTGTAATTTTCGATCGCAAAATTCATGTGATTGGCTGTTCATTGATTTGATAAAACAATTAGTGTGAAAGTTTAAAGTGAACTAAAGTTTTTGTAACCGGTCTCAGAGATTAGACTGAATCAGTAAATCAGCCCACAGAAACGAACAGGTCACAGAAAATAATAATGTAATGATTTATTTCCGTGGGATTTCTTTTCTGTGGGAGAAATTTTTTTTTGCCTGTGATCAGTCACAAGTTTTTATCTGTACACTTCTCAAATTTTAGGCACTTTAGATCACTTTAGGCAGTTCAAACTTATAATCTCAAATGAAAATTGTCAGACTTAATGACATGACTCAAAATACGCGAAAAATTAATGAATCTGCTCCCGAATCAGCGCCAGTACTTTTCCCTGCAGGGACCAGGGTTCTTTGGGGCGAATATCTGAATAATCAGGATTTTCAGCCTTCAAAAAACGCTGTTTCCCGCTGCCCATCAATCGCTTTACCGTAACTTCATTACCGATCAGCGCCACCACAATGTCACCTTTTTTTGCCTGGTTTGTGGACTGAACGATCACAAGATCACCGTCATAAATGCCAGCGTTGAGCATACTGTCTCCTCGCACGTGCAAAGCGAAACAGGGCTGCTTTTCGTTAACGAGATAATGCGGCACGTAAACGTAACGCTCAATATTTTCTTCTGTCAAAACCGGCGATCCAGCTGTTACGGTACCAATGAGCGGCAATTGCAGTTCGTGACTGAGTCCAACATTGTAATCAATATCATCGGATTGATCCAGCCGTTTTAAAACCCGAATATCCCGTGCCTTGTTCGACCGCTGAATGTAGCCTTTTTTCACCAGCGCTTCCAAATGCGCGAGCACAGCATTTTTAGAACTCATCCCCAAATCTTCCCTCAATTCTTCCAGTGTGGGAGGAATACCTTCACCGCCAATTTTCTGACTGATTATCTCTAAAACTCGAGCCTGTTTTTCAGTTAATTGTTTCATAAACGCGCTCCTTTTATGATAAATATTATTTAAGTTAATTTTAGTTTGGTTAAGTATTGTACAGTACAATTGTACAAATTTTTTTTGAGAATGTCAAGGGAAAAAATTTTTATTTTTAACTTATGCGTTACTGCGATATTATTTTTTTACTTGATTTGTATTAAACATTTTGCTATCTTTAACAAAATAATTCTCAATTATTGACTGAAGAGGTTAAAATGAGACAGGTAATAATTTACCCATGAAAAGACGGCTACTGGATAGCAGAATGTCCTTATTTGCCAGGTTGCATAAGTCAAGGAAAGACAGAAGTAGAAGCGGTTAAAAATATTCGCGAAGCGATTGAAGTCTATGTTGCTGCGCTCGAAGAGGATAGTATTAAACTACCAAAATAAAAATTTGAGTCATTGATGGTGGCAGTATGAGTAAACTGCCTGTAAGATATGTAGGAGTGTACTTGGAAAAGGTGGTTTTATTTTAACAGCAATCAGATAGTCATATTCTATAATTATAATATCTTAAAATAATCCCGTTTTTGGTGAATTATTCTTCTCACAATAATCTTATTATTTTCAATGACATAAAAAAGTAGATAGTTTTCTAATAATAAGAAACGGTACCTCTTCTTTCGTAAATAATTATCGCGGGGTACAGACCCTATTTTAGGCATTTTTCGCAATAACTTCAGATGACTTTCCAAATGTTCTTAAAATTTCTGCAGCGCTTTCAGTGAGTATTCTGCCAAATAGTGGACAATTTCCTTCAAATCATCATAAGCTTTTGCTTCGAACTCTACTTCATAAATTGGCAACATTAACCGCCTCATCAAAAACTTTCATTGCTTCATCCATTTCTACTCGGAGACGACTATCTTGTTCACTTTCTTCCAATAAGCGATAAAGCTCGTCTTTAGCTTCTTTCTCAAAAACAAGAGACTCATATTGGTCGTCTGGCAGAAGCACCAACGATTCCTTTCCATTGTGAGTTAACCCCTTGATCTTGACCTTAATCTTTGCCTTTTACTTTCAAACTCCTGTCGTCACCTTAACAAACTCATTCAACCTTTCCCTGAGTTTATTGTAATCAAGTTCGGGATAAAGCTTGCCTTCAAACGCGAGAGAAATTTTTCCCGTCTCCTCGGAAATCGCAATTATCACCGAGTCTGTCTCTTCGGATAATCCTAATGCCGCGCGGTGGCGGGTGCCAAATTTGGGATCAAGATCAGGATTCTGGCTTAATGGAAGAATACACTTGGCTGCTTCAAGAATTTCATTTTGAATAACAACCGCGCCATCGTGCAAAGGCGAACGGGGATTAAAAATAGATACCAACAACGGTGTGGAAATTTCTGCTTGTATTTTCTGCCCGGTTTCTAAAATGGATTTAACACTCGTATTTTGAACCAGTACAATCAATCCTCCGAGTCCCCTTTTACTCAACTCCAAAGCTGCTTTTAATACATCTTCTGTTAATCTCCGCGTGAGAGATACTTTTAGAATTTTTCGGATTAAAGGAACCTGTCCCAAGTAGATTAAAATCTTGCGCAGTTCAGGCTGAAACAAAATAACGAAAGCAACCAACCAGACAGTGCGCATATTTTCAAAAATCCAATTCAGACCGCTCATTCCCAGCAATTGCACAAAAACAGAAGCCACTAATATTAAAACTAAACCAATAAACATCTGTGCAGCACGCGAACCACGGATGAAAAAGTATAGTTTATAAAGAATGTACGAAATGATAGCTACATCCAACACATCAATAATTGTAACCGTTAAAAATCCAATCTTAAATAATTCCAAGTAAAACCCCTTGTGTTATCGATGAGTATTTTTAAATCTTAACTATGCAATCTTAATCTTAACCTTTGCCTATTCCTTCCCTACCAACCTGTCTGCAATCAAACAAACCCTTTTCATCTCCTTCACATCATGTACCCGAACAATGTGCGCACCATTTTGAATTCCAATCGCCACGGCTGCGGCTGTCCCTTCCAGCCGCTGATCTGGTGGTAAATCCAGAACATTCCCGATAAATGACTTGCGGGATGGACCAATTAAAACAGGACAGTCCAGACTGCGGAATTCTGAAAGTCTTCTTAAAATTTCATAATTATCACCAGTTTGCTTGCCAAAACCAATGCCGGGATCAATAATAATACTATTCTTTAATCCTGCTTGTTTTGCCAATCCGATGCTTTCTGCCATGTAATTGTAAATTTCATTCATTAAATCATCATAATGCGGATCAACCTGCATATTTTTTGGTGCGCCTTTAATGTGCATGATAACAACTGGCGTATTATATTTTGCTGCAACATCTTTCATTTCCGCATCGAAACGCAACCCGCTGATATCGTTAATTATATCAGCGCCTCTTTTTATTGCTGCTTCTGCAACATTTGACTTGTATGTGTCCACTGAAATCGGAATGTCCGTTGCAATTTTAAGTTCTTCAATTACCGGGATCAAACGGCTCAGTTCTTCCTCTTCCGAAACTAAATTTGCGCCGGGCCGGGTGGATTCTGCACCAATATCAATAATGTCAGCGCCTTGTTCAACCATTTTGATCCCTTGTTCAACAGCCAGTTCGGTATTTAAAAACTTACCGCCATCAGAAAAAGAATCTGGAGTAACATTTAGAATCCCCATAATGTGAGTACGATCTGATAGATAAAGGGTTTTATTTTTCAGTTTTAATTTAAAAGCTGTCGGCTGTTCTTTTAACCTGATCAATCGGCTTAATTCTTCTGACAATTTTCTCAATCCAAATTGCTGCTTTTCCAATTTTGGAATTAATTTTTGAAATTCTTTTATGTTTCCCATTAAAATAGCATCAGCAGACTCAACTTCATTTTTCAAAACCAAACGATGATTGGCACAATCTCCTCCGAGTCTCAACATTTCCTGTTTCAAAATTAATGCCGCCGGAACAGATAATTCGCGCACACGGATATTCAATTGAAACGCTTTTGGAATCATCAAATCTATTCCCGCAGGATCAACTCCAATCAATTCAAACTCTTTCTTGACATCTGAATAACTATCAAGTTTTAATATTCTTAATTTTCCGGTCATTAATTTATACTTTTTCATTTTGCAAAATTTCACTTGACTTTTTAAATAAAATCCGTTATATTAATAACAATCCAACTAGTTTGGAGGTGGATGGTTTAGCTATCGCCCCGCTTTTGCGGGGTTTTTTATTTTATGGCAACCACTTTTTGCCATAACCCCACAACTGATTAGATGGACCACGATAATACTTATGACCCTCAAGAATATCCACAATTTGTTCTCCATATCTACCCAGGTTATCAGTTCTCCCCTTTTGAGATAATATTCTCTTATAACTGGGATGAGCTATCAAGTCCGCAATCTGCAATCCGCTAATATTATTAGCTTTCGGTTTCACCTTTAATTGAGAACTCGTTAAATATGTAGAAAAAATATCATGTGATATAAATTCTGTACCTTCCGTGAATATACGATGAAAACTCTTTTTAAGTCTAATGTCCTCTTTTCCCCCTCGAGATTCACACATCACATCACCGAATTTATTATTAGATTTTAAAAACAACACAAACCTTTCAATTATCATTTGAAGACAATAATGATAAGGATCAAACCGCCAGGTTAAGTATTGCTCTTTATGTTTCTTTTTATCAATAACTACGGTAATTACAGTATAATCTAATTCGGTTAATAATGATAACAAATCCTGATCAAAAGAATTTGCAATTGCTGGTTCTTTCAATGCTTCAAAAGGTGGTTTTTTATTTACCAATTCTTTGCGGTGCAATACTGTGGGTTCATCTGGATGTGATCTAAAAAAGTTAGTTTTTAATGCTTCTAACTTTGGAAATAATATCTGGGCAACATAGCCAAGTTCAAATATGACACCAGTTAAACTCAAATATCGTTGATTAGGATTATTTACATTTTTCAAATCGTGATTTCCAACCTCATCAATATAAATTCGATATTTTTCTCTATTTTGATGCATAAAATATTCTCATCTGATAAAAACCCATCCAGCAACTTTTTATTATCATTGGTCAATGTTTCAGAAATAGCTTGGGCAATCCGACAAAACGCTTCTCTATCTCCAAAACCTGTTTACTTTAATAAAACTGCCTCGATTCCACTCTAAAGCCAGATCTATATTTGATGTTGTTAATAGTTGTTTTCTCATATATTTTCTCTAACCTTCACCGAATCACCATGCATTAAATCAAACAAGCATTTCCTGGCTTCTTCGGCAAATTCATCATTTAGTCCTTTTCGGTAGCGGATTCGGTCACGAAGATGTTCAATCGCTTTCTCTTTATCGCCTTTTATTATATACAAATAGGCTAAATAAAGATGGGAATTCAAATGATTGTCTATTGCCACAGCGCGCTTCAAAAATCTTTCCGCATTATCATAATCTTCTGAATCGTAATAAAGTATGCCCAAATTATAATATACATCGGAGTTATTAGGTTCTAATTCAATCACTCGATTGAAAACTTCAATAATCTTTAAGATGTCATTTCTGACCAAATAAATTTTACCAAGCGCCATCAGGACCGGGACTGAATCCGGATTTATTTCAAGAATCTGCTGCAAAACTTCAATTGCTTGCTGACGTTTATTTTCAAACAAATATAAATCGGATAGCATCAAATACGCATCTTCGTAACAAGGATTGAAAAAAAATGCTCTTCGAAACAACTGCTCTTCATTTTTATAACCCAATTTTCTATAACGAAAATCATGCAATCGGGACAAAGAAAGATAGAGACGATGATTTTGCGGATTCAATTCATAAGCCGTAAATAAATTTTTCTCTACCAATGACCATCTTTCCTGATAAATGTAATATTCACCTAAAAATGAATAGGCTTCTCCATTTAAGGAATCTAATTCAATAGTCTTTGTCAACCAACTAAACGATTGTTGAAAATAATCAACCGCAGATTTGCCTCCCTTTTTTTGTTCTAATGCCATCATAAAATTACTTTTCCCGGCAAGCAGGTAAGCTTCAATCATACTGCTATCATCAGCAATTGATTGTCCAGCAAAATTTAAAACAGCAGCATATTCTTTTTTTTGAAATAGTCCCTGTGCAGTTAAAAATTCTTGATAACTATTTGAATTGATTAAACGAACATTTTTTTCTTTTTCAGGCGGAGAAACCTTAAAATATTGTAAAATTTCTTTACTAACTTTACAACTGATTCCTGGTAGTTCTTCCGGAATAATCTCAACCGACCCCTTTAAAACAGCTTTATTATTTTCCGAATCAATCATTTGATATTTAACTTGATTTGCTCCATTGGCTGAAGATAATAAACCAACTAAAAAATACTCTCCATCTATTTGTCGGTTTAATCGGCTCAAATATTGGAGACTATTCCCTGAGTCGGATTTTACAATCTTCGCTGTCCAGTCCGCAGACAAAATAACAGCTCTCTCCCCTACTGCATTTTGAAGCTGTTGGGTTAACATTTGCCAGAAAGCATTTCCTTCCCAATTTCGTTTGACTGTTTGAGATTCTGTCTGTATTGGATAAAAAGTTAAGCGAAAGGCTGCTTTGATGGGACGTTTTTTTAAAAAGACAAAAATATTTAATCCAACAAACACAATCAAAACCGTGGTGAGCATCGATGCGAGAAATGTTTTATTCATCACTTCGGAAGTCTTGTACAAATAAATTAAAATTAAAATGACACTCACCAAAACAACAATTAAAATTGGAGAGATGTTAAAAGCATTCAACGTGTTCAATAGAAAAAAATTCCCCAACATAAAACAGCTCCTTTTGTGGTTACTATCTGCTAAATACAAAACAACCCCAACTATGTTTGTTGAGGTTGTATGGTTAAGTTCATGCTATCATAATAACTTCCACTATTTGTTAAATCAGGCTGCTTTTACCGCCCCCCTGTCAATAATTATGATTCATTTTTTTCTTTCTTTGTCGTTTTCTTTTTTGCTGCTGATTTTTTTAATTTTGAATTTTTCTTGTCATTTTTAATTTTACCATCAACATCTCTCATCAATTCATCAATATCATTGCCATCAAGGGTCTCTTTTTCCAGTAGAGCTGTTGCCAATTTATGCAATTTCTCAATATTATTCTTTAAAAGTTTTGCGGTAGTTGCGGCAGCATTTTCAATGATTAGCCTGACTTCTTCATCAATTGCTTGAGCAGTTTTTTCACTGTAATCACGATGCTGGGCAATTTCTCTGCCCAGAAAAATTTCTTCCTGTTTTTTGCCGAATGTCATGGGACCCATCTTATCACTCATTCCCCATTCACAAACCATTTTTCTTGCCAGATCAGTTGCACGTTCAATATCATTACCAGCGCCGGTTGTTAATTGGTCTAATACTAATTTTTCTGCCGCACGTCCACCGAGTAATTGAATCAGCACACGATCACAATAGTCTTTGGAGTAATTATGTTTCTCATCAATAGGAAGCGTAGTTGTGGCGCCTAATGCACGTCCCCTGGGAATAATGGTAACTTTATGCACCGGGTCTGAGCCAGGAGTTAATTTAGAAACGAGCGCATGCCCTGCTTCGTGATAGGCAGTACTTTTCTTTTCTTCATCACTAATGAGCAGGCTTCTCCGTTCTGTGCCCATTAATGTTTTATCTTTTGCCTCTTCAAAGTCCTCCATTTCCACTTTCTTTTTATTTTTTCGCGAAGCCAACAATGCCGCTTCGTTTACCATATTGGCAAGATCAGCTCCAGAAAATCCCGGTGTTCCTTTTGCCAGGACAGAAAGATCAACATTTTTATGAAGCGGGACTTCTTTGGTATGAACCTTAATGACTCCTTCTCTGCCACGAACATCAGGGCGATCGACAACAATCTGCCTGTCGAATCTACCCGGTCGCAATAGCGCTGAATCCAGAACATCGGGTCGGTTTGTGGCAGCGATGAGAATGACACCTTCATTAGATTCAAATCCGTCCATCTCAACAAGAAGTTGATTCAGCGTTTGTTCGCGCTCATCATGACCGCCGCCGATTCCTGCACCGCGATGTCTGCCCACTGCATCCAATTCGTCAATAAAAATGATACAGGGTGCATTTTTCTTTCCCTGTTCAAATAAATCCCGGACTCGTGAGGCACCAACACCGACAAACATTTCCACAAAGTCAGCGCCCGACATGCTAAAAAATGGAACTTCAGCTTCACCAGCAACTGCTTTTGCCAACAATGTTTTTCCAGTTCCCGGGGGACCCAATAACAAAGCGCCCTTGGGGATTTTCCCACCCAGTTTTTGAAATTTTTCTGGTTCTTTCAAAAATTCTATAATTTCTTTTAACTCTTGTTTCGCCTCATCCGCACCAGCTACATCGTCAAAAGTTACTTTAATTTTATTCTCTGCTAATAATTTTGCCTTTGACTTCCCAAAAGAGAAAATTCCTTTTTGTCCGCCTCCTTGCATGCGGCGCAACAAAAAGAACCAGAAAAAAATAATTAGCACAAATGGAAGTGAATTTAATAATAATCCCCACCAATCCATTTTTTTCTGCTTGAAACTGGGATCGAGTCCGTACTCTTCAATCCACTTTTCAGTTGTAGGAATATCGAGTTCTTTTGGCAGAATCATAATAAATGAATTAAAAGTAGTTCGGTAATTTTTTGGATTTTTCTGGGCCTCTTTTAACTCGCCATGTAATTCATTTACGCTTACTTCAACTTTTGAGACCATCCCTTGTTCCAGATAGTTTTTAAACTGCCGGTAGGTTATCTCAACCTCATTTTTACCTACTTGAGCAAATTTCTGTGAAATCCAAATAGTTATAATTATTATTAGCAACCAAAATAAAAAATTTTTAGATACTTTCTGCCACTGAAAATTATCCTTGTTATCTTTTTGGTTTTCTTTTCTTTGTTTATCCATTCTGCCCCGATTCAATTTGGAACCATCCTTATTATCGCGAGCAAAAAAAGTATTTCCAAATTTAATTCTCATAATTTTTTTTTCTCCAATACTTATTCTTCTAAAACATAAATTGATCGTAAATTTCTATCTTTCTGATCATAATCCAAACCATATCCCACGACAAATTCTGTCGCAATATTAAAACCAACATAATCCAATTCAAAATCAACAACAGCATTATCTTCTTTTAATAATAGCGAAACGAATTTCAGAGAAGCTGGTTTAGTGCCGGCAAACATCTTTTCTAAAAATTTTATTGATCTGCCTGAATCAGCGATATCTTCCACAATGATAACATGCCGTCCATCCACATCACTATCAAAGCCTTTTTTACTTTTAATAAATCCTAAAGAAACTCTTCCACCGCCATAGCTGGAAATTTTCACAAAGTCAACTTCACAATCGATGGTCATCTCCCGAATCAAATCAGCCAGAAAAATGAAAGCGCCGTTTAAAACACCTATCAGGATTGGGGCTTTGCCCTGGTAATCTTTAGAAAGCTGTTGTGCCAATTCCTTAACACGTTGTTTAATTTGCCCTTCACTTATTAATTCAACATATCTTTCACCATTTTTTTCAAAATATCTTTTTTCACTCATTCAGCTTTTCCTTAACCTGTAGTTTTAAAATCTTTGTTGAATTCTTACCAATCTTGAAACGATCATCCAGCCGGTAGCCAATAATCCAGACAATTCCTGACTCGCAAACCAATATTGGAATTTCATTCCTCAAATGCAAAGGCACTTTTCTGTCTGTAAAAAAATCTGATACTTTTTTTCCACCTTTTAAATTTAAAGGAAAAAACCTGTCACCAGTTCTAAAATTACGAATTTTCAGCTTTCCTTTTATTTGGTCATAATCAATATATTCAACTTTTGAATTTGCAAAAAATTGCTCTGGCAATTGATCCGCATTAATTTCTTCGGTAAGAAAAATTAGATTACTCTCGGGTAAAAAATATTCTCTTCTTTTTTCTATTTCAAACTCAAAATCGGCGGGTTTCTCTTTAATAAAAACTAACTGACCATGATCAATTTGTACATAAATTGCTGAATTCAAAAAAAACCTTTTGTCTGATTTTTTGTCCCGAATCAGCTTTAATAACCGGTCTATTTTTTCTGATGTTAACAACGAACGATTTATGTTCCACAGCTCTAAAATACGGAATAGAATATATTTTTGAATTACCGTAAAATAGTTTAAAAATGAATTAATATCAAGTATTATTTTATTTTTTTTAAAATTAATCAAGCATGAATCTAGTGCTTTTTGTGCTTGTGAACTTAAATATTCCTCTGCTTGTTGTAAAATTTCAGCGGTTCTCAAAACAACATCGGAAACACCAGGGTTGAAATGTTTTTTTATTTGTGGTATCAACTCATGGCGAATTCGGTTTCTTCGGTACTCCGGCATTTCATTTGTGGAATCAATTATGTAATCTAACGAGAATTCCTCTGCATAAGTTTCAATTTCTTTTCGCTTTGCAAACAGCAGCGGACGTATATACTTATCTCTCTTAACCATCATTCCGGAGAGACCCTTTAATCCGCTGCCGCGAATAAAATGATCGATCACCGTCTCCACCTGGTCATTTGCCTGATGTCCCAATGTCACCCAATTTGCGCCGGTCTTCTCAAGGACTTGTTCAAAAAACCGGTATCTTAAAATTCGCGCTCCTTCTTCCTCGGAAACGCCTTCTTTGTTGGAAAATTTAGGGACATTCATTTTTTGGCTTTCTATTGGAAGCCTGTATTTTTCTGCAAGTTGCTCCACAAATTTTTGATCCCGATCTGCTTGTTCGCCCCTGATGCCATGATTCAAATGGATTATTTGAAGTTTTAATTTAAACTTATCTTTTATTTGAAACAACAAATGTAGCAGCACCACTGAATCCACTCCACCGGAAACAGCAACCAACAAAAAATCTTTAAGATTAATTAGGTGATTTTGTTTAACAAAAGTTTCAAATTTTTCTAAAAAAGGCGCCATTTTCTTATATCAGTTAATAAACACTTCAAACAAAAAAGCCTTTCTGTTAAGAAAGGCCTTTGATTAAAATTTTACATCTTCATGTTAATAAAATCTTCAATAATAAATTCAGTAGCGGCGCAGGGACTCGAACCCCGGACACGTGGATTATGATTCCACTGCTCTGACCAACTGAGCTACGCCGCCAATTTTTGCAAGTATAAATATAATATTTTTTATCTTTAAAGTCAAGAAGATTTGTTAGAATTTAGTAATGCCTCAGTAATTGAATCTGGGGAAGATGGAGTCCACTTAAAAAACTTATTATTAACATCAATAAAACTATCTCTCAAAGTGGACTCCATTTTGAATATTACCAATAACTGAGGTATTACAGAATTTACAATAAAAAAATTACCGGTTAAAAATAACCCTTATAAAGATATTCCAAATTTTCCAGGTCGTCCTCTATTGACCAGGGCATCTCTTTTGCAAAGGCGTCCAGGGAAATAATGGCATTGGCAAAAGCATCTTTGGTTATTACTGACCTCAACCTTTTGACTATGCCGATGTTTACTTTTTGAATTTCTATGTAAAACCTCCTCAATTTTTCTAAATGGAAATCAGCAGCTAATCCTTTTTTCATGGAAAAATACTGTCCTATTAAATATGTTCCTACTGATCGGAAAACAGTTTCCTCAATTGAAGCAAACGGCAAATGAAAACGAACCATTGGCTTTAATACTTCCATTACCGGACAGCCACTCGTAACCATATAAATTCCCACCATTGAACCTAAACCTTTTTGGACCGTGGTATTATGTCGATAGGTTCGTTCTGGAGATTCAATTACTACTTCAGTCTCGTTGTAAGAATCAACCGATTTGAAAAATTCAAAAAACTCTACAAAGTTTACAGCAATTGGACAATACTCATTATCTTTTTCATCTAATGGACAATTTACACATTTGTAATGATTTAACCTGGTCCATGAAGGCGGATTGAGCTTTTTTTTGGACGGAATATAATCTAGGGTTACCCCATTCAAATTTATTGTAAAATCTCTCTCTGTTAGATCTTTAAATATAAATCTGTAACGGAACTTAATTACCTCTTTACGAGGCTTAATCTCCTCACCCATTGAATTTGACCCTGCTTTTAAAAGTAACAGATTATTTTTTTTCTTGAGTTTCAGATTAAAATTGATTATTTCTTCACAAATTTTCTGATCAAGTGATATTATAACCGCAAAATTTATACCGCTCTATAAATTTAGA